>Ga0255347_1000040_pt1 | contig 237938 bp, 191 predicted proteins | sample wastewater_treat_2_FD_192479 | JGI IMG/M metagenome (GOLD analysis project Ga0255347, IMG submission 192479) | Wastewater microbial communities from Lulu Island WWTP, Vancouver, Canada - plant24 | ecosystem: Engineered > WWTP > Wastewater > Unclassified | place: Canada: Vancouver, British...
CCAACGAGATCGGCAGCAAGGCGCCTCTGGAGGCAATGAAAGCCCAGGCGGTGGCGGCCAGGACCCACGCCGTGAGCCTGCTTCTGAGCAACAGCCATAAAAAAGACGGCTACGATCTCTGTAACGCTACCCACTGCCAGGTTTACAAAGGCAAATATAGGCAGAATGAGACAGTCCGTCTGGCTGCCAGTTCCACTGCAGACGAGATTCTGATCCGTGAAGGCCGCATCGCCGACGCCACCTACCACAGCTGCTGCGGCGGCAGAACCGACTCCTCCAAAGCCATCTGGGACGGGGCTCCCCTACCTCACCTCGGCGGAGTGCTGTGTGATGAGGCGGCCGCAGGTTTGAACCTTGCCGATGAAGCGGACGCGAGGCGCTGGATCCTGAAAGAAACAGCCGAAAAATGCAACAGCGCCTGGGAAGCTTTGGCTCTGGCCTGGGGCAGACAACTGAAGCGGAGAGAACTGGCCAAAAACGTGGAACTGGCTGACATCGACCATCTCGTGATCAACCGCCGCGGAGCTTCCGGGCGGATCACAGACATCACCTTTCACGGTGAGAAAGCTGTGCGACTGACCAGCGAATACAGAATCCGCCAGGCTTTTGGCGGTGCCAAATCATCCTTTTTCTACATCGAGGGCGGTTTCGTGACAACAGACAACGGCGGGGTGGTAATCTATCCCCCGGAAACCCTCTCCATCAAAGGCCGGGGCTCGGGACACGGCGTGGGAATGTGCCAGGTGGGGGCTTTGAGGATGGCCCGGGCCGGCGATGACCATCTGCAGATACTTTCACACTATTACCCGGGCACGGAAATCTCCACCCAATGGATGCAACATGAATGACCAACTTTGGCGGGGAACCGCTTTTTCAGGGCAATTCCGGGTGCTGGCTGTGTCGTCCACCCAAACGGCCCAAACGATGCGCGACCTGCATGATCTTTCTCCGGTGAACACGCTGCTGCTGGGCAAAATGATCCCTGCTGTGGCGATGCTGAGTATGGACCTAAAACTGGCTGAGGGCGAGGTTTCGCTGCGGGTAGATGGGGACGGGCCGCTGAAAGGTGCTCTGGTGATCTGCTCCGGAAGTGGCGACCTGCGTGGCTACGCTTTGGAGCCCCGGCTGTGGCTGGACGACGCCGAAGCCAACCTTTTCCCCGTACGCGCACTGGGAACCGGCACCCTGAGCGTGATCCGCGGCTTTCCCAACAAAAAACCGGTGACCGGCACCACTGTCCTCTCGGAAGGCGAACTGGCGCTCAATCTGGCACATTATTTCGACCAGTCGGAGCAAATTCCCTCCGTGGTGAACCTCGGCGTGCTGATCGATAAAACCGCCGCCGTGCGGGCTTCCGGGGGCTTCATCATCCAGCAGATGCCGGATGCCGATCCCAAACTTGCCGACGAACTGACCGCCGCTCTGAGCCGGACACCCAACGTTTCAGACCTGATGGACATGGGCCTCTCGCTGCCGGAAATCCTCAAGCGCTTTGTGGTGAAGGAAAGCGAGCTGGAGCTTACGCCGGCTGGCCCCATCCAATACAGATGTAACTGCTCGCGGGAACGCTTTGAACGGGCTTTGCTGCTTCTTGGCGAAGAAGAACTCTCCACCATGCGGGAAGGAATCGAACCCCAGTGCCATTTCTGCAACGCCACCTACTGCTTCAGTGCTGAGGATATGAACACCCTCATCGCGACTTTGAAGGATAAGCCATGAAACACTGTCTTATCCTCGTCCTGCTGTTTGCTGCGGCGCTTGGCGCTATCAGCACCGAGAATTTCTCCTGGTTGCTGGCCACCGAAAACTTCGATGTATTGCGGAAGCACTCCGGCAAGGTGGAGGAACTGATCTGCGGGCCTGAAACGGAAGTCCGCCTGGCTTTGGAATTCGCGCTACGAACCCAGCAACCGGAACTGGAACTGCTCTGCCGCGAACGGCTGGCTTTGGGCCATCACTCCCTGGCTGACGCGCTGGAATGGCTCCGTCTTGCCGATCAAATCAAAATCGACAACGCTGCTTTCGAAAAAGTGAGGCAGCAACTGGTGGAAGAATTCACCTCACCGGACGAGCAAATCGTACTGGACCACTATCTCTACGGGACATCTGATGAAGACTTTTTGCATGAGCTGCGCCATGTTCGCGGCTACAATCCAGTGATAGAAAGCCTGGCCAGGGAAATGATCGACCGGATCAGCGTGGAAAGTTCCGATTCGCTGGCTTTGGCCCTCATTGACACTTTCGAGCGCGACTATCCCCTCTCCGAGTGGGGCCAGGTGGCCTATTACTACAAGCTTTACCACCTTTCCAGCGTCGGCGCCTACGACGAGATGGAAGCCCTCGTCCAGGAAAAGGGATTCCAATCCGACCTGCATCTTTACATTTCCGCCATCTACATGCTCAGTCCAGCCTACAGGCGTTCCCGTCCGGACAACTCCCTGCTGCTCAACCAGGTGGCCTACATGCTCGATTCCGCCCTGAAAGACTACTCACGCGAAGAAAAGGTGCGCGTGCTTTATGACCTTCTCACCCCGGCAGAATGGAACACCCGGCTGCGCTTCACCAGGCTCAAGGCTGAATACTACTCGCTTCTGGCCAAACACAACCTCTATGGCGACGAAACAAACCTCGCCGCGCTGATTCCCTCGGCCGGACCCGCCTTCCAGCAGCTCCTCAGCGATATCCAGACCCTTTCCTTCGCGAACAACGACCGGGGCGACCTGGCGGAACTGAGCTATTGGCAGGGTAGGATCGAAGCGTTGCCCAACCAGGATTTCTTTCTTCTGCGGGCTGCCAGGAGCTTCACGCGGTCGCTGATACTTGGTTCGCCGCGCCGGAAATATGACGAGGCCTGCCTTGCGGCCCTGGAAGAGCTACGCCAGAAGCTGGGCATAGAAGCCGGGCTGATAACCTGGGCGCGTTCCCTGGCCGGTTACCGGGGCATCATTTTCGAGGAACATCCTTTCCCGGATAAGCGCTACACCAGGGTGGCCATCGGCGACTATAACAACGACGGCTACAATGATCTGCTCTTCAACGGCAACGCCCTGTACCGGAATGAACAGGGGCGGAACTTCGTGGCCGTGAGCGATTCCATGAACATCAGCCGGCTCAACTCCAACGGCGGGCTTTGGGCAGATTTCAACCTCGACGGCTGGCTCGATTTTGTGGCCATTTCCCACAACTCCGAAGGCCTCGGCGAAGCCCTGATGAAGAATCAGCAAGGCAGCCGCTTTGTAAAGGTAAACGAGCGCGCCGGCGAGATCGATGACCGTTTTCCCACCGAAGGCGCCGCCTGGATCGACACCGGCCGCACAGGCTATCCCTCACTTTATACCGCGAACTACGAAACCTGGCAGATCCAGGCCGGATATCCTGACTTTTTCTGGCAAAACGATGGCGGCTACTTCAGCGACAAAAGCGTGGAACTGGGTTTCCGAACACCCGGCTACACCAAGGAACCGGGCCTGGCGGGACGGGGTGTGGCGCCCGCTGATTACGACAACGACGGAGAGCAGGAAATCCTGGTGACCAATTACCGCCTCACCCGCAATTTCTGCTGGGACCATACCGACAGCCTTTATTTGGATGTGGCGGCCCGGGACGGCCTGAGCGGATGTTACAAGGATGGCTGGTACGGCCACAGTATCGGCGCTGACTGGGGGGATTTTGACAACGACGGCGACCTCGACCTCTTCATCGCGAACCTGGCCCATCCGCGCTACATCGAGATTTCGGATGTGAGCCAGTTGCTTCGCAACGATGGCTTATGCCACAAAGTGATCGGCGCCGACACCCTCTGGTACTGGCAATTCACAGACGTGACGCGGGAAGCGGGCATCACTTACGACGAACTTCACTCGGATCCCCTCTGGCTGGACGCCGACAACGACGGTTTCCTGGACCTCTTCATCACCTCGGTTTATCAAAACGACCGCTCCTACCTCTATAAAAACAACGGCGACGGCACTTTCACCGACATAACTTTCCTGGCCGGGGCGAGGGTGTTCAACGGTTGGGGCAACGCCACCGCGGATCTGGATCGGGACGGCTTCACCGATCTGGTTGTGGGCAGCGGCAACGGCGCCAAAATCCTCTTCAACCGTAGCCACAACGGATTCCGCGCCCTCTACGTCAAGCCTGTCTGGGACAACGGAAAAGTTGTGCTGATCACTGATCCCGCCGAATATTCCCAATATCCGAACTCCCCCGCTTTCGGAACCCGAGTGGAAGTGAAGCTGAAACGCCCCGATGGCAGCGAATACAGCCTGATGCGGGAGCTCAGCTCCGCCAAGGGCACCACCTCCCAAAGCAGCCAGGAACTGCATTTCGGACTGGGCGATGCTGAAATCGTCTCCATCAGGGAAATCATCCATGCGCAAGATTAGAACCAAGCTGCTCACCCCGCTCACTCCCGACGCCGCCGTGATCTACCGGGACCACGTGATCGCCTGGGATGAGGACGGAATAGCTTTCATCCGCCGCTTCAATCCCACTCTGGACAAAGATTGCGAAGACCGCCGTGACCTGCTTTGCCTGCCCGGCTTCATCGACGTGCATGTCCACCTTTCCCAATACCGAATCCGTGGCGCCTATGAACCCTCGTTACTTAATTGGCTGGAACGCCACGTTTTCCCCGAAGAGGCCTGTTCGATGGACCCCGCCTACGCCAAAACCCTCTCCGACGAGTTTTTCCAGGCCCTCTTCGCTGCCGGGACCTCCACCGCCGTTATCTACACCGCGCCCTTCGCCGAAGCCTGTGAAGCCGCCTTTGCCAGCGCCGCGTCCTCCGGCGCCAGGGCCTTCATCGGTATGACCATGATGGATAGCAACGGCCCTCCGGAGCTGATCCAGTCCACGGACTACGCCTTTTCCCGTTCCGTGGAGCTGTTTGAGCGCTGGCATGGCCGGAACCCCCTGCTGGAATATGTCTTCACCCCGCGTTTCGCGCTTTCCTGCTCTAAAGAACTGATGTCTCGCGTAGCCGATTTTGCCTCCGCGAGAAGTGCCTGGATTCAGACCCACCTTTCGGAAAACCGCGGCGAGATTGAACATGTCCTCCAACTCTTTGAAGCCGACTCCTACACCCAGGTTTACGAACGTCTGGGACTGCTCACAGACAAGACAATCCTCGCCCACGCCATTCATCTGGACGAGGCCGAACTGGACATCCTGGCCGCCCACGCCTGCAAAATTGCCCACTGTCCAGATTCCAATTTCTTCCTCAAAAGCGGCGAATTCAACTACCCGGCGCTGTCTGCCAAAAAGCTGCGGATCGGCATCGGCAGCGATGTCGCGGCCGGGACCACCCTGAGCATGCTCTACCACGCCAAGATGGCCAATTTCCGCCAGAGCGCCCATTCCCTGAAACCCGAACGCCTTTTTCACCACATCACCCTGGGCAACGCCACCCTGCTGGGCCTGGAGGAACGGATCGGCAGTCTTGAACCAGGCAAGGAAGCGGACCTCTGTTTCCTGAGACTACCCTCCCCGGCGCTCCCGGATGAAGACCTGCTCTCCGCGCTCTGCTTCTGGGGCCACGAGTGGCTTGTGGAGGAAACCGTGGTCGCCGGCCGAACAGTTTTTCGCCGTTTGGAAGCATAATTGCATATTTCAGAATGACCGTATTCAAAAAACCTGGCCCTGAAGGGCTTATCATATTTTAGCATCAAGCAAGGAGAGACATGTGAAAAATGCAGTCCTGATCATCCTCTTACTGGGATTCATAGTTTCATTGACCGCCTCCCTGGTCTGGAACGACGCCGTTCCCATCCGCCAGGGAGTTAATATCGAATGGTTCCGCACCGGAACTCAAACCGCCGATGGCTGCGCCATTTACGTTTGGTCTGACACCAAGCTGGGCGAGCGAGACCTTTGGGCACAGAAGGTTGACGCGGCCGGAAACATGGTCTGGGGCGAGCCTGTGTTGATCGACGGCAAGCCGGACCGCCAGGAAGATCCCGTGATAACCATGACCTCGGACAACAATTTCATCATCGCCTGGATCGACTTTTCAGACGACCTTGACGGCAACGTTTACGCCCAGAAAATCGACGCCAACGGCCAACTGCTCTGGCCCGCGGGCGGAAAACCCGTCTGCACCGCCGGGGAGACCCAAATCGCGCTGAACATGGAGCCAGACAATGCCGGCGGCGCCTACATCGTCTGGTCGGATTCACGCAACCCGAGCAAAGACCTCTACGGACAGCGGATCGACGCTTCCGGAAACCCCGTCTGGGACTTGAACGGCATCCCCATTGCCAACGGCACCGGCGACGAAGAACAAAACACCATGCTGCCCGACGGACAGGGTGGGCTGATGATAGCCTATACCCACAGCTATGTGGGCGCGGAAGACATTTTCCTCAAACGCTTCAACCCCGACGGCACCATGGCCTGGCCTGAACTGGTGGTGCTTTCCGATGCCGATGGCAACCAGGGCAAAGTGCGCATGGCCGCCCTCTCCGGAGGGGATTTCGTTTTCACCTGGCAGGACCAGCGCAACACCGATCCCGATATCTACGCCCAGAAAGTGAATCTGAACGGACAACTACTCTGGCCTGATCCCTTCGTCGTTTATGGCGATTCCGGCAACCCCGTCTTCGCCCAGCAGCAAAACCCCAGAATCGTGGCCACCAGCGACAACGCCGTCATCATCATCTGGGAAGACAAACGCTTTGACGACCAGCATCCGGACCTTTTCGCTCAGAAGGTAAGCGCTTCGGGCAATTTGCTTTGGGATGCGAATGGCGTGGCGCTCAGCGTGGCGGATTTCGACCAGGTCGGACCCCGCATGGCCTCCGATGGCAATGGCGGTTGCTACGTCGTTTGGGATGACCTGCGCAACGGCAACACACCCAACGACGACATCTATGCCCAGCACCTTTCCGCGACAGGAGCAGCCCTCTGGGAAGCAAACGGCAAGCCCGTCTGCTCCGCTCCCAACCAGCAGTGCAGCGCCCTGGTGAAAGTGGCGGGAGACAACGTTTTCATCAACTGGATGGACATCCGCAACGGCAGCGTGGGAATCTACTACCAGGTTTACAACACCGCCGGCACCGCCCAACTGGCCTTGAACGGTAAGGAAGTATTCTGGGGCCTCAGCGGCGACACCCCGCTGGACCACTATCTCTTCCTGCCCCGGGCCAACGACACCGTGATTATCTGGCAGGACACCCGCTTCGCCAACCTCGGCTACCAGATCTATTTCCAGTTCCTCAATCCCGACGGCAGCGTGGCTTTGGAACCCAACGGCCGGCCGGTTACCCTTTCCACCGGCTACAACCAGCTCACCCCCAGCGCGGCCGTTACCCCGGACGGGCATATCGCCATAGCCTGGGAAGACAACCGCAACCCCAACCCCAAGATCTACCTCCAACTGCTCGATCCCAGCGGAAACAGGCTGTGGGGCGACACGGGGATGGAACTGACGGAAATGGACCCGCTAAGCCAGAAAGACCCCCGCATCAGCTATTTCGACGGGAATTTCTATGTGGGATGGTCGAACTACGACCAGGTGAACACCAGCTACCGCTATCACGTGTATGGCCAGATGATCCAGAACAACCAGAAGCAGTGGGGTCCGGACGGCGTGATGGTAAGCACCCTCTCCGGCGCTGATCTGAACAGCGAGTGCGTGATCACCGACCTCAAGGAAAACTATTACACCTGGCAGAACTACAAACCCTCCGAATTCACCCAAAGCGTGTATGTGAAAAAGGTTGGCCTGGACGGCAACGCCGCGGATGGCTGGCCCGAAGCCGGGCAAATGGCCTCCACCCATTCCAATTATGACACTAACCAGCGTTTTCCGCTCACCACAAAAACCGACCAGGGCATCTTCGTGATGTGGCAGGATGCCCGCGGTGACTTTGTCCAAAACTATTACGGACAGCACCTCTCCGCCGGCGGAGAACGCCTCTGGGACCCGCTGGGGGTGAATCTGGCCGATTATGGGCGTGAACAGGACAAGCCCAGCCTGGTGGACAAGGACGGCTTCCGCAACGAGATCGTCTTTGCCTGGTGCGAAAACATCGGCGGCCAATACGACATCATCGCCCAGAAGTATTCCCTGGCAGGATCACCCCTCTGGGGCAACCTCGGCAACTTTGTTGTGCAGAAAGACAGCACCCAGTCCAACCCCGGCCTCGCCCGCTTTGACAACGGAGGGATGGTGATAGCCTGGGTGGATTACTTCGACATTGAATCCGACATCTATTACAAGTATATCAAATCCGACGGAAGCTTCGTGCAGACCTCGCCCTTCGGCGATGTGTTGTCCGACGCCGGCAAGATGCAGTACAATCCCATCATCGTGACCCTGGGTAACGATGCCTACGCGATCTGGGCGGACGGGCGCTCTAGCGGCAAGACCGAGATCCTCGGCCTCTACGCCCAAAAACTGAACAACGAAACGGTGACCAGCCTCGACCCCGTGGTTCCCGGCCTGGAAGCCTTCCGGCTGCTGCAAAACCATCCCAACCCCTTCAATCCCAGCACCAGCATCGGTTTCCAGATCGGCGACCCCTCCAAATCCTACACTTTGGAAATCTTCAACATGCGCGGCCAAAAGGTGAAAACCCTGGCCAGCGGACATCTGGAGAGGGGCAGCCACATCGCCGTCTGGGACGGCACCGATGAGCAGGGACGCGGAGTTTCCTCCGGCATCTACCACTATCGCCTCAGCGACGGCACCCAGGTCCAAAGCAAACGCATGGTCCTGATGAAGTGACCCCTTTCCAATAATCTCAAAACCTTTTCCGCCAGAGGCCCCGCTTGTCCGGGCCTCTCTTTCTTTGCTTAGGATTTGCCCTTTGCCCCTTCCCACTTGCCTCTTTTTCGCCTCCCGTTTAGTTCCCGTTTGACAGGCAGGAACTCAACGGGAAATGAATAGGATGTGAATGGGATACGGCAAAGGCTCCATATATAGTGGGTAACAAAACGGGGTATTCGTCACAGAAAATCGCGGAAAATGATAATGGATCATGGATAAACTGGATTCCGGGTCAAGCCCGGAATGACGTGGGTGTGGGGTCGGGTGGTGGTTTATAGGCTATTCCACCCGGTCTGGATTCCGGGGCAAGCCCGGAATGACGTGAGTGTGGGACTGGGTGGTGGTTTAGGGTTATTCCGCCCGGTCTGGATTCCGGGTCAAGCCCGGAATGACATGTAAGACATTGGCCGGAAGAACAGAACATACGTCATCCCGGACGTCACCGAGCTCGCGAGGTGACTTTGATCCGGAATCCATGACGGGATATGCAATGGATTCCGGGTCGAGCCCGGAATGACGTGAGTGTGGGAATGGGTGGTGGTTTAGGGTTATTCCGCCCGGTATGGATTCCGGGTCAAGCCCGGAATGACATGTAAGACATTGGCCGAAAGAACAGAACATACGTCATCCCGGACGTCACCGAGCTTGCGAGGTGACATTGATCCGGGATCCATGACAGGAAAAGGTCTGGATTCCGGGGCAAGCCCGGAATGACGTGAGTGTGGGACTGGGTGGTGGTTAATAGGCTATTCCGTCCGGTCTGGATTCCGGGGCAAGCCCGGAATAACGCGTAAGACATTGGCCGGAGAACCGAACATACGTCATCCCGGACGTCACCGAGCTCGCGAGGTGACTTTGATCCGGGATCCATTTCCAAAGCCTTCATAATCTTAAGTATAATCTGTATATTTCTTTGGGCAGGTCGATCCAACACATTATTCTGTCTGCATGAAATCATACTACGTTTACATCATAGCCAACAAGCGACATGGCACTATCTATGTTGGGTTCACAGGTGACCTGAAGCGAAGGATCGCTGATCACAAGGAAGGGCGCATACCCGGTTTCACCAAGCGATATGGATGTAAGACTCTGGTTTGGTATCAGGAATTCAGCTCTTCTGTGGATGCCATTGCCACAGAAAAGAGGTTGAAGAATTGGAAAAGGGACTGGAAAATCGAACTGATAGAATCAGTCAATCCAGAATGGAAAGATCAGTCTGATTGGTTTGGAGATTGAAGATATTGACATCCAGAATAATGTATTGAGGAATTGATTAGCGGACTTGGATTCCGGGTCAAGCCCGGAATGACGTGGGTGTAGGGTTGGGTGGCGGTTTATGGGCTATTCCGCCCGGTATGGATTCCGGGTCAAGCCCGGAATGATGTAGGTGTGGGGTCGGGTGGTGGTTTATAGGCTATTCCGCCCGGTATGGATTCCGGGTCAAGCCCGGAATGACGTATAAGAACATTGGCCGAAAGAACCGAACATACGTCATCCCGGACGTCACCGAGCCTGTGAGGTGACATTGATCCGGGATCCATGACGGGATATGCAATGGATTCCGGGGCAAGCTCAGAATGACGTGGGTGTGGGACAAGGCCATGAATTCACAAATCCCAAAGTAGGGAGAAAGTAGGGAGATGAGCCTGAAACCCTTTACCAGTATATGTTTCAGGGCTATAGATTCACAAATATGGCCCCTCTTATATCCAGACTGATGCAACAAGAGATAGCATATGCAAGATAGTAGCTATCTCTATGAAATATAGATATATCATATATATAATATATTTAATACTTTTATATAATATTATATTATATATTCCATTTGCATCCCCCCCCCTGGGGGAGTTCTATGTAATAGAGGGCTGTGAATTGTGAATCTATAGGCTCCAAACCCTTATGCAGAGTACGTTATAAGCCATTCTCCCTACTTTCTCCCTACTGGATTGATTTGTGAATTTATACAAAAAGGGAGGGGTTGCACCCTCCCCTGGACAGGTTTTTTTTGGACCCATGATTCCATGATAAGGTTATTTAAGGCTCTCTTTCAAACAGAGCCTTAGAAAAAAAGTTTCACCCCCAAAGGCCGGTGGTCGGAAATCTGGTTGAAGTAGTTTTGCCAGCTTCCCATGAATTCATCCACGCGGATCACGCGGCATACGCTGTTGGCATTGTCGAGGGCGTCGAAAAGTTCGTTGGTGACCAGGATGTGGTCGATGTGGGAAACGTAGGGAGGGTAGGAAACATTGTTATAAGTAGGGGCCAGGGCGATGTGCATGTCCGCGAAGCGGTATTCCTCCGGTTTGTCCAGAAAGACCCGGAACACGTTGTATTCCTCCGGTTCGGCGATCTGGTCGTTCATATCGCCCACCACGATCACATTGTCATTGGGGAGGTTTTCCACGATATACTGGTCCAGCATCTGGCAGGCCAGGCGGCGGCGGCATTCCTCGTCCCAAGGGTCGGATTCGTCGATATAGTTGTCGCCATAAGCCTTCAGGTGGTTGTTTATCACTTTGAAGTTCCGGCCCTGAAAGTCGAAATCCAGGACGTAGGGCGCACGGGGAAATGGATTGGTTTGGCCCTCGTAGATGGTATAAACGTCGTTTACCCGGACCACCCGGGTATCGTAAAGATAAGCCAGGCGGTAGCTGCTGGTGGCGTTATAGATATGGGCGGAGTAGTTCGGTATCAGGTTGGCGAGTTCGTGAAAAGCGGAGCTGTCCATGATTTCCTGGAAGGCGATTATATCAGCCCGCATCTGGGGAATGATCTGGGCTATGGTTTGGATGCTGGCCTGGTCGAGGGGGAAGGTGCGGAGGTTCCAAGTGACAATTTCCAGGGACTGGTCAGAGCCGAAACTCAGGATGCTCTCGTCATCGCCGGGCACCAACGGGGTGTTGGTCCCGCAACTGAAAAGGGCTATCGCGGCCAACAGGGGCAGCAGGGTGTATCCAAGTGATTTTTTCATCATCTGTCCAATTATCTTCTTTAAGAGATTATAACTGAAGCAAGAAACTTTCCAAATGTCACCTAATTATCAAAGCGGAGAGATTACGGAATGAAACTTGCATACTGGTATCACCAGTATCATGGGAGGATACCAATGAGATATTACTTATTGATAGTCATAATGCTTTCCCTGGGCCTGCTTTACGCCGCAGCCGGGGATGTTTGCCAAACCACCGCCTCCGGGCTCACCGCGCGCTTGCAGAATCTGCGTCTGGCCCCTCTGGAAGCCACTGACAGCGATGATCCCGAGTTTCCGGAAACCACCCTGCTTTCGCGCACCTATGCCCTGCCCTTCCAAAGCGTGGAGCTTAGTGTGCAGAGCCTGGAATGGAAGGTTTTCGACCGGAACGGGAATTTCCTTTACAGCGAACAGAACAGGAACCTGGACGCCCTGAGCGTCGGCAACAGCTTCAGCTTCCGCGAGATGCGCGGCTTCACCGTGCTCATCGAAACCCAGATCGACGACGGAGAAAGCATCCGGACCCTCACGAACGCGGAGTTCTCCCTGGCCGGACAACAACCCATCCCCCTGCCCCAAAGCGTCTCTCCCGCCTTCATTGACGCCTACCGGGAACTGGCGGACAACTTTGACACCTCCTACCTGCGCGATTTGCCCGTGGCCCGCCCCAAAATGCTGATTCTCAGCCACGACAACCTGGCCAATTACCAAACCAGCTTCGTGCAGTGGAAACGCCAGCAAGGATTTGACGTTTACGTGGCGTATCCCGGCGAAATCGGCAGCACCCTCACCGACTACCGCAACTTCATCCAAAACCACTACCAGCAGTATCACTGCGATTACCTGCTGCTGCTGGGCGACGTTACGGGCCAGGGTTCCTACACCATCCCCACCGCATTTTACCCCTCTCCGGAATACGCGGAAAACGACGCCGATGACCACCAGTACACGCTTCTGGAAGGCGATGACTATTTCCCGGAGATGCTGGTAGGCCGAATGTCTTTCAACGACATCTCGGAATTCCTGACCATGGCGAACAAATCCGTGAGTTATGAAAGCACTCCGTTCATGAACAACACCGCCTGGATGACCCGCGGTCTGGCAGTGGCCGGAAACTACGCGGAAGGCGGCTTGCGGCCCGTTTCCCCGGTGCATATGTCACGCTGGCTGCGCGACAAGATGCTGGATCACGGATACGCCGCTGTGGACACCGTTTTCTACCCTCCCACCTATCCGGGCACCTCCTCCATCACCGCTTCCATCAATCAGGGCGTGCAGTTCGTCAGCTACCGGGGCTGGGGCGACGCCAACGGCTGGCACTACCCCTCCTTCCACAATCCGGATCTCAATTCAACGGTCAACGGCCCCCGCATGCCGGTGGTCTTTTCCATCGTCTGCAACACAGGCGATTTCGCCAATTCCGTGAATCCCAGCTTTGGCGAAAAGTGGATGCGGATGGGCAGCGTGGCCCAGCCCAACGGATGCGTGGCCTTTGTTGGCCCCTCAGACCTGCATACCAAGACCAGGCTGAACAACTCCATCTCCAGCGGCGCTTTTCGCAGCATCTTTGACTATGGGGTGCGCGGCTTCGGCTCCAGCGTGCTGATGGGCAAGATCGAGCTTTACAAGAATTTCCCCAACGAAATCGGCCCCAACCAGTATGTGGCCTTCTATTACCACGTTTACAACCTCCAGGGGGACCCCAGCCTCAAGATGTGGGTGCTGGTGCCCGGAAGCATCCCGGAAAGCGTGATCGAGGGCGGACTGACCTTCTCCCCCAGCGCCTCCCACATCCGGATCAACGCCCCGGCCAACCACGGCGCGATGGTGACCGGAACCCGTGACGGCATAAATTACACCCACGCCCAGGTGAAAAACGGCTTCGCCATCCTGCCCCTTGACCCCCAGCAGAGTGGAGACCTGACCATTACGGTGTCGCAGGAGAATTTTCTGCCCCTGGTGCGCACCCTCAGCCCCAGCGAACCCGCCGGGATCGGCATCACCGCCAACAACGCGGCTCAGCAGACCCTGAATCCAAACAGTGTCTTCGAAGCTGAGGTCACGCTGAAAAACTTCTCCGCCGCGCCAGTCACGCTGAATGAACTTGACATCAGCGCGGACGAATACGCGACAGTGGACTACAACCACAGCCCCTTCACCCTGGCCGCCGGCGAAACCCAATCGATCAATTTCACCATCACTGGCCACGCGGACATAGTTTCCCACCGGCACATATCCTTCACCCTGCAAAGCGCCGCGACAAACCTGGAACAGCAGTTCCAGATGTATGGCGGCGGAGCGGAATTCACCATCCTGAACGCTTCCGGGCTCATTTCCATCGGCGGAACCTCCAGCGTGGAATTCCAGGTGATGAACACCAGCGCCAGCCCCCTCAGCGACGCCCTTGCGCAGTGCGTCTCCCTCACCGGCGCGGCAAACTTTGAGAGCGGCGGAAGCGCGAACCTGGGCAACTTCGGCCCCGGCGAAACCAAGACATTCAGCGTCGATATCACGGTGGGCTCCGAAGCCTGGCATGGCCGCAACCTGCCCATGAAAATGGTGGTGAGCTCAAACGGATATTCCAACACCGCTTTCTATAGCCTCACCGCCGGAACGCCGGCCACCACTTCTCCCACCGGACCTGACGAATACGGCTATTTCGCCTATGACAGCTTCGATGCCGGCTTTGCCCAAACCCCGGTTTACAACTGGATCGAGACTGATCCCGCCTTGGGCGGGCAGGGGACGGTTTGGGAGGTGATGGACGACGGTTCGCTCACGGTTGACCTGCCTTTCAGTTTCCGCTTCTACGGCCGCGAATACAATCACGTAACCATGTGCTCAAACGGCTGGATCTCGCTGCTGCCCACCGACATGGTGGATTTCTACAACTGCTACATCCCCGCCGCGCTGGGCCCCTATGCCATGATCGCCGGCTATTGGGACGACCTCAAGGGCATGAAAACCGGCGACAACACCTTCAGCAACATGCGCCTGATCCGCTGGCACGACGCCGCCAACAACCGCTACATCGTGCAATGGAACGACGCCTACAACCAATACAACATAGACCTGATGGAAAACGCCTCCCTGGAGAAATTCCAGATCATCCTCTATCCCCAGGCCGACCGTGACGGCGACATCGTGGTCCAGTACCACACCGTGGACAATCCCGGCCTCACCACCAATTACTGCACAGTGGGCATCGAAAACCACACCCAGACAGTTGGCCTCGGCTACACTCACGGCAACGTCTATCCGCCCACAGCCACACCCCTGCAGGCAGGTCTGGCCATAAAATTCACCACCCTGGCCCCGGACAGCTATGTGGCCGCGAACGATCCGGTGGCCGTGCCTTTCGCGCTGGAACAGAATTATCCCAATCCCTTCAATCCCAGCACCACCCTTTCCTTCAGCCTCGCCCAAAGCGGTCAGGCACGCCTGGCTATCTATAACACCAAGGGCCAACTGATCAGGACCCTGGTGGATTCAGAACTTCCCGGCGGCAAACACAGCGTTATCTGGAACGGACTCGACGAAGCCGGAAAGTCCGTAAGTTCGGGGGTGTATCTCTACAAACTGGAGACCGCCGGAGCCAGCCAGACCCGCAGAATGCTGCTGATGAAATAATACCTGGACATAAATCAGGCTTGGCGCGCTTAGTTGCCTGCCGGCCTGTTAACATTGCAGCGGATGGATATCTTCCTCCGCTGCTTTTTTTGGGCTCTCATTCGGCTCTCTTCAAACTGGATTGGTAAAGCCGAGCGCTGCTACCTCTGTCCAGGCGGTCGCTGTACCGCTATTTTCCCCGGAGCCTGGCGTATAGCGGACGTAGTGAGCATGGACGACAGGAGGCATTGGAATAATCATTCCTTGCTGGCGTCGATGCTCGTTCCTCGCTCGACGCCAGCCTCCAGGACCACGTCATCCCGGACGTCACCGAGCCTGCGAGGTGACTTTGATCCGGGATCCATATACAGATAAAACTGGATTCCGGGTCAGGCCCGGAATGACGTGTAAGACATTGGCCATAAGAACGGAACGTACGTCATCCCGGACGTCACTGAGCTCGCGAGGTGACTTTGATCCGGGATCCATAACGGGATAAGAACTGGATTCCGGGTCAAGCTCGGAATGACGTGCAAGACATTGGCGGAAGAACCGAACATACGTCATCCCGGACGTTACCGAGCCCGCGAGGTGACATTGATCCGGGATCTATGACGGGACATGCAATGGATTCCGGGTCAAGCTCGGAATGACGTGCAAGGCATTGGCGGAAGAACCGAACATACGTCATCCCGGACGTCACCGAGCCCGCGAGGTGACTTTGATCCGGGATCCATAACGGGATAAGAACTGGATTCCGGGGCAAGCTCGGAGTGACGTGGGTTTGGGGGCGGGTAGGATGTTGCTAAGGGAAAAGACAAGCTGGCAAGCCCCTTGCAGGCGAAAGAATGCAAACCCCACGGTTCTGCCGCCCTCCAGGCTACCCACCCGGTTTGAAAGAAAGCCTGGAGTCCAGCGAGCTTTGCGAGCTTGAACTACAGGAGTTGTTGTTGCTGCCGTCGACGCTCGTGCCTCGCTCGACGCCAGCGTGTGGCTTGCTATCTGGCCGTTAAGGCCCTGACCCGCGTCCCAGTCACGCCTCCCGCATGATACCCGCACTTGATGCGAGTATTGTACGAGGGGCATGGCACTGGGATGGACAAGAGCGCTCAGGGTCTGACAGGCAGGAAACTTAGGTGGCTAAGCATTTCTGCCGCCCTCCGGGCTACCCACCCGGTTTGAAAGAGAGCCAAAAAAAGCTATTGACAGAAAACGGAGCGGCAGAAATTGTGAACGTCACTTGCGAAAAATACACCCAGCGCATAGCACAAGTCCCATATTTTGCGAGGACTTATAGTTCTTTAGGAGGAACGATGTTATCCTGTTTACGGGATACTCGTACGAGTATCGCAGGGGCAAAAGCAAGAGCTTTGTGCCCCGCCAACCTGAAAGCATATTTAACAGAACACGCCCGCACGCGGCGCTGCTTCCCTGCACAGGGAGGCATAAGCCCGACAGGGATTTTCTGCTTAAATTGTGGAGGAACCAGTGAGTAAATCCGAAAACCGCATCCGGATAAAGCTTAAGGCCTACGATCATCGTTTACTGGACCACTCTGTGTCGGAAATTGTGAAAAGCACCCGCAATACCGGCGCCAAGGTCATCGGCCCGATCCCGTTGCCCACAGACAAGACCCTATATACGATCCTGCGTTCGCCCCACGCCGACAAGAAATCACAAGACCAGTTTCAAATGCTGGTCCACAAGCGTCTGATCGACATCATGAACCCCACCCAGCAGACCACGAACGCTTTGAAGAAGCTGAGCCTGCCGGCTGGCGTGCATGTGGAGATCAAAGCCAATACAAGGAGTTGATCATGCTGGGACTTATCGGTAAGAAAATTGGCATGACGCAGATCTTTGATGACAATGGCAAGCTGATCCCCGTCACTGTGATCCAAGCCGGCCCCTGCCGCGTGGTTTGCAAGCGCAGCAAGGATCAGCACGGATATGAAGCCCTGCAAATGGGTTACGAAGAACTTCCCGAGAAGCGCGTCAAGAAACCGCTCAAGGGTTATTTCAAGAAAAACGACAGCCCCTTTTTCCGCTATCTGCGCGAATTCCGCCCCGCCTTCGGCCAGCAGGTCGATGACTACGAGGTGGGCAGCGAACTGAAAGTGGACTGGTTCACAACTGCCGAGACCGTCTGCGTGCGCGCCAATTCCAAAGGCCGCGGCTACACCGGTGTGATGAAGCGGCACGGATTTGCCGGCTTCATGGCTTCACACGGTGTGCACGAATCCTTCCGCGGCGGTGGCTCGATCGGCCAGTGCGCCCAACCCTCGCGCGTATTTAAAGGTAAGAAGATGGCCGGCCAGCACGGCAACCGCCAGGTGAGCGTGCGCCATCTTCAGGTCGTGAAAGTGGATGCCGAACAAAACCTGATCATGGTGAAAGGCGCGGTGCCCGGCCACCGCAATTCCCTGGTCACCATCCACAAGGAACACTAAGGGAGCAGAAATGGTTAAAGCAATAAAATTCAACTCCCTCGGCGAACGGATGGAAGAGATAGAACTTCCGGCCAACATTTTCGACGTGGACGTCAACTCCCCGAAAGTGCTGCTGCATGAGGTTATCACCATGTACCTGGGCAACCAACGCCAGGGTACGGTGCAGAAGAAAAACCGCGCCATGACCGCCGGCAGCACCCGCAAGCTGTTCAAGCAGAAAGGCAACGCCCGCCAGGGCACACGCCGCACCCCGGTCCGGGTTCACGGCGGCCGCGCTTTCGCGATCCTGCCGAAGGATTGGTACCGCACCATTCCGCGCACCAAGAAGCGCATGGCCCTCAAGGTTGCCCTCACCGACAGGGCCCGCGAAGGCCGCGTTTTCATCGTGGACAAGCTGGAATTTGACACCCCGAACACCAAAAAGGCGCTTGAACTGCTGGGCAAAATGATCCCCGAAAGAGGCCGCAAACTGGTGGTCACCGACGGACATCACCAGCCCACGGTGAAATCCTTCGCCAACCTGCCGGACGTCATCACCGACGCCGCCGACAGCCTTTACGCCTATGAGATCCTGAACAGCAGCTATATCCTGATGACCCAGGAAGCCCTCAACAAAGTCGAGGAGGTATTCAGCAAATGATCCATCCGCGCAACATCATCATTTCCCCGATCATCACCGAGAAGAGTTCAAACCAAATAGAACGGACCAACACATATTCCTTCAAGGTGAGCATCAACGCGAATAAGATAGAGATCAAGCACGCCATAGAAAAGATCTTTTCGGTGAAAGTGCTTGACGTCAATACCATCCGGATGCTGGGCAAGCCCAAACGTTTGGGACGCTACAGCGGCAAACGGCCGGATTGGAAAAAAGCCATCGTGACCCTGAGGGACGGCGACAAGATCGCCGAATTCGAGGCATAAGGAGCGAAGCATGGGAATCAAGAAATACAAACCCACCACTCCCAGCATGCGGTTCCGCACGGGCTACACATTTACAGAGATCACCACTGACTCTCCGGAAAAATCGTTGCTCAAGCCAATGCGCAAGACCGGCGGCCGCAACAACAAGGGCAGGATCACCTGCCGCCACCGCGGAGGCGGGCATCGCCGCCACTACCGGGTGATCGACTTCAAGCGCGACAAATTCGGCATCCCGGCCAAAGTCGCCAGCATTGAATACGATCCAAACCGCACCGCGCGCATCGCCCTGCTGCACTATGTGGACGGCGAAAAACGCTACATCATCGCTCCCGAAGGCCTGACCGTGGGATCGAAAGTGATGTCCGGCCCCGAAGCTGAGATAGCTTTGGGCAACGCGCTGCCCCTGGAACGCATCCCGCTGGGCTCCACCGTGCACAACATCGAACTGAAGAAAGGCCGCGGCGGTCAGATCGCCCGTTCCGCCGGCGCCTACGGCCAGGTTGTGGCCAAAGACGGCGACTATGTGCATGTGAAAATGCCCTCGAACGATGTCCACCTCATCCGCAAGGAATGCCTGGCCACCATGGGCCAGGTGAGCAATCAGGACCACAATCTGCTGCAGCTTGGCAAAGCCGGCCGCAAACGCTGGATGGGCATTCGCCCGACCGTGCGCGGCGTGGTGATGAACCCTGTGGACCACCCGATGGGCGGCGGTGAAGGAAAATCCTCCGGCGGACGCCATCCCGTGTCACCCTGGGGCAAATCCTCCAAGGGCGGCAAAACCCGTAAAACCCGCAAGTATTCCGATAAATATATCGTGAAAGCCGTGAAGAAGAGATAAAGGAAGGAAACAATGGCACGTTCAATCAAGAAAGGTCCCTTTGTTGACGATCATCTGCTGAAGAAAGTGGAAACGCTGAACGCCAACAACAAGAAAAATGTGATCAAGACCTGGTCCCGCCGTTCCATGATCATACCCTCTTTTATCGGACATACCTTTTCGGTGCACAACGGACATAAGTTTGTGCCGGTGTATGTGACCGAAAACATGGTGGGGCACAAGCTGGGCGAGTTTTCGCCGACGCGCACCTACCGTGGCCACAAAGACAAGAAAAAGGGTAAATAAGGAGCATAGATAATGGAAGCAACAGCCAAACTCCGTTTTGCCCGCGGTTCCGCCCGCAAAGCACGTCTGGTTTTGGACCAGATCCGCTACAAGAGCGTACCCGAAGCGCAGGGCATCCTGCAATTCTCGCGCCGGGCCGCGGCCAAGCCGATCGGCAAGCTGCTGGCCTCAGCGGTGGCCAACGCCCAGGTAAAAGACCCCAGGCTCGACCTCAGCCGGGTCTATGTGACCGAAGCCATGGCCGATTCCGGCCCCCAAATGAAACGTTATATGCCCAGAGCACATGGACGGGCCTACATGATCCGCAAGCAAACCTGCCATATCGCTCTGGAAATACGGACAATAGAGGAATAGGAGGATTACCTTGGGACAAAAGATACACCCCATTCTGTACCGCCTCGGCGTTAACAAAGACGCCGAATCGATCTGGTTTGCCCAGGGTTCCACCTATGTGGATTTTCTCCAGGAAGACATCCAGATCCGCAAATACATCCACAAACGACTGGACCAGAAGATGGTCTCCAGGGTGCAGATATCCCGCAAAACCAGTTCGATCACCATCGATATCCACACAGCCCGTCCCGGCCTGGTGATCGGCAAAAAAGGCGAGGACATCGACCGCCTGCGCAACGAGCTGAACGTTCTGATCAACAAGGACCGCAAAAACCCGATCACAGTCTCCATCAATATCGAGCAAATCGACAAGATGTGGCTGGACGCGCGTTTGGTGGGCCTCGAGATCGCCCGTCAGCTGGAAGAGCGCGTCGCTTTCCGCCGTGCTATGAAGCTGGCCATCCGCAATGTGATGAAGGAAGGAGCCCAGGGCGTGAAAGTTCAGGTTTCCGGACGCCTTGGCGGAGCGGAGATCGCGCGCACCGAGCGCTACAAACAGGGCCGCACCCCGCTGCACACCCTGCGTGCCGACATCGACTATGCCACCGTGGAAGCCAACACCACCTACGGCGTGATCGGCATCAAGGTGTGGATCTACAAGGGCGACATCCTGGGATAGGAGAAGGTAAATGTTAGCACCAAAAAAAGTAAGACACCGCAAGATGATGAAGGGCCGCCGCAACGGCCTGGCCTGGACCGGCAGCAACATCGACTTCGGCGATTACGGTTTGATCGCCCTGGAAGACGCCTTCATCAGCAGCCGCCAGATAGAGGCCGCGCGTATCGCCATAACCAGGCACATGAAGCGCGTTGGCAAAGTATGGATCCGGATATTTCCGGACAAGCCGATCACCAGTAAACCGGCCGAAACCCGTATGGGCAAAGGCAAGGGCGCTCCCGAATACTGGGTGGCTGTGGTTCGCCCCGGCCGCGTCCTCTTTGAACTCGAAGGAGTGGACGTCAAGGTCGCCAAGGAAGCCATGCGCCTTGCCGCACACAAGCTTCCGATCAGGACCCGAGTTATCGCCCGCGAAGGAGTTGAATTATGAAGATCGATGATATCCGCGAAATGTCGGTGACAGACCTTCACGAAAAGCTCGAGGAACTGCGTGTGGAGCTTTTCAACCTGCGCTTCCAGAAATCCAAGAACCTGCTGGACCGGACAGACCGCCTGCGCATCGTGAGAAGAAACATTGCCCGCATCAATACAGTACTCAATGCAAAGGAAGAGAGGTGACCGTGGCTGATACCCGTAAAGTGATCAAACAGGGTGTGGTGGTGAGCGACAAGAACGACAAAACCATCGTCGTCCGAGTTCTCCGCCAGTACATCCACCCGCTGTATAAAAAGACCGTGCGCCGGCATAAGAAGTTCATGGCCCACGACGAGAACAACGAAGCTCATGAAGGCGACATAGTGCAAATCGTGGAACACCGCCCCATGAGCGCACGCAAACGCTGGGCCCTGCACAAGATCGTAGAGCGCAGCAAATAATATGGGAGTTTTGGAATGATTCAAGCCCAAACAATGTTGAATATCGCCGATAACTCCGGTGCCAAAAAAGCCATGTGCATCAAAGTGCTTGGCGGCACCAGACGTAAATACGCTAGCGTTGGCGACGTCATAGTTGTTGCGATCAAATCTGCCACCCCGGGTGGCAAAGTTAAAAAAGGCAGCGTGGAACGCGCCGTGATAGTTCGCACCGCGAAAGAGATCGGGCGTTCGGACGGATCATACATCCGTTTTGCCGACAACGCCGCCGTTATTATCGATGAAAAGCTCGATCCCAAGGGAACCCGCATCTTCGGCCCGGTAGCCCGCGAACTGCGCGAGCAGGCCTACATGAAGATAGTCTCCCTGGCCCCGGAAGTGTTGTAGGAGTATATGATGCCAGACAAACTCAAACTCAAGAAAGGTGACTACGTGATCGTGATCAGCGGCAACTACAAAGGCCGCAAAGGCCGCGTGCTGAAAGCTTATCCCAAGACCAACCGGGTCATCGTGGAAAAAGTGCACATGATCAAAAAACACACCAAGCCCTCCCAGAACAACCCCCAGGGCGGCATCATTTCCAAGGAGGCGCCCATCAACGCTTCCAACGTGATGCTCTTTAACGAAAAGCTGAACACGGTTTCCAAGCCAGTGATCCAAATCAGGGAAGGACACCGCGTCCGCGTGTGTAAAAAATCCGGTGACGAGCTGTAGGAGAGAACCACATGAACAGAATCAAAGAACAGTATCGTAAAACAGTGGTTCCGGCTCTGCAAAAACGCTTTGCCTACAAGAATCCCCATCAGGTGCCGCGTCTGGACAAGATCGTGGTGAGCATGGGAGTTGGCGACGCCACCCAGAACAAAGCCTTGCTGGATAACGCAGTGAAGGACCTAGAACAGATCACCGGACGCAAGGTGATCATCACCAAGGCCCGCAAGTCCATTTCCAACTTCAAATTGCGCCAGGGCATGCCCATCGGCTGCAAAGTCACTCTGCGTGACGAGATCATGTATGAGTTCTTCGATCGGCTGGTGGCCATAGTGATCCCCCGCATGCGCGATTTCCGCGGAATCCCGACCGATTCGTTCGATGGCAGAGGGAATTTCTCCCTCGGCATCAAGGAACAGACCGTGTTCCCCGAGATCGAATATGACAAGATCGACGCTGTGCGCGGCATGAACATCAACATTGTAACCACCGCGCATACCGATGACGAAGCCCGCGAACTGCTGCGGGAGCTTGGAATGCCCTTCCAGCGCAGTGAATAAGGAGAATCGATGGCCAAGAAATCACTGATCCTGAAACAACAAAGAACACCCAAATTCAAAGTTAGAAAATACAACCGCTGCAAGATCTGCGGACGCCCCAGGGCCTACATGCGCGATTTCGGCATGTGCCGCCTGTGTTTCCGCAAATACGCGTCCCAGGGCCAAATCCCCGGGATCACCCGATCCAGCTGGTGAACAAAGGAGCATACGAATGAGCGTAAGCGATCCGATAGCTGATGCATTGACCAAAATACGCAATGCATATCGTGCCGGACATCCGCAGGTGATCGTAAACCACAGCCGCCTCGTGGAGGCGCTGACCAAGATCCTCGCCGCGGAGAATTTCGTGAACAGCGTCCAGGTTCTCGACAAAGATCCGGAACAGAAAATAAATTACCGCCGCATCCTGGTGAATCTTCGCTATACCAATGATGGCAAGCCCATCATTCAAGGACTGGTGAGGATCTCCAAGCCGGGAAGGCGCGTGTATGTGAAAGCCGACAAGATTCCAAGTGTGTACAACAACACAGGCTGCGCGGTGATCTCCACCTCCCAGGGGGTGATGGTTGACCGCGACGCTAGGCTGAACCGTATTGGCGGCGAATACATCTGCAAGGTTTGGTAGGAGGTTTTTTAAATGTCACGCATAGGAAAAGCCCCCGTCAAATTTGACGCCAACACCAAAGTGGAAGTGAAAGACAACGTGATTTACGTGAAGGGAAAACTGGGCGAACTGCATTACCAACTGATGCCGGGCATGAGCGTTGAGCTCGGGGACGGCGTCATCAACGTGAAACGCAATGACGACAGCAAGACCCAGCGCGCCGTTCACGGACTCACCCGCGCTCTGATCCAGAACATGGTCATCGGCGTAGCTGACGGCTACATGAAGACCCTCAACGTGATCGGGACCGGATATTCCGCCGAGCGGCAGGGACCCTGGTTGATACTAAGCCTGGGCTATTCCCACGACATCGTGCTGGAAGTGCCGGAAGGACTTACAGTGGAAGCCGAGGCAGTGCCCCGTTCGAAAACCGTTCGCTCCGACCTGCAGAGCATCATCCGCATCAAGGGCATCGACAAACAACTCGTCGGCCATTTCGCCGCCGAAGTGCGTTCCTGCCGGCCGCCCGAAAACTACAAGGGCAAAGGTGTGCGGTATGAGAACGAGCAAGTAATCATCAAAGCCGGAAAAGCCGGGACCAAGTAAAGCGAGGAGCCGATCATGATAACACCAAGCAACATAGCCAAACACGCCCTTCGCAACCGCCGCCGTGCTGCCATACGCAAAAAACTGCGTGGCACAACCGAGCGGCCCCGCCTGGTCGTTTTCCGCAGCCTAAAACACATCTACGCCCAGATCATTGACGACAGCACAGGTCGTACTTTGACATCCGCTTCCTCGCGTAGCAAGGACATCGAGCTTGAAAAAGGCATCAAGAAGACCGAACAGGGCTTCGAAGTGGGAAAAAAACTGGGTGAAAAAGCAATCGCCGCCGGCATCTCGAAAATCGCCTTCGACCGCGCCGGCTACAAATATCACGGCCGGGTGAAAGCCCTGGCTGAAGGCGCCCGCAAGGCTGGCCTTGATTTCTGAAGGAGGAAACTTGAATTACGAACACAACCTGCCCGATGAAGAAAAACTGTTTGAGACAGTGATTGATACCAAGCGTGTGGCCAAAGTAGTGAAAGGCGGACGTAACTTCAGTTTCAGCGCCATAGTTGTGGTTGGCGACCGTGCCGGCAAAATCGGCGTGGGAGACGGCAAAGCCAATGAAATTGCCGATGCCATCCGCAAAGCCAAGGAAAAAGCCACCAAATCGATGTTCACCGTGCCCATCATCAAAGGCACCATCCCGCACGAGATCATGTCTCGTTTCGGCGCCAGCCGCGTGATGATGAAGCCCGCTTCCCCGGGTACCGGCGTGATTGCCGGCGGGACAACCCGCGCCATCTTTGAAGCGGCCGGGATCCAGAACATCCTCTGCAAATCCCTGGGCTCGAACACCCCCTGCAACGTGGTGAAAGCCACTGTCAACGGGCTCAAGTCCATGCGCACCCTGAACGACATTGCCCGCCTGCGCAACAAATCTGTGGCTGAACTTACAGGTCAGGAGGAAAAATGAAGATCAGGGTGACCCAAATCCGCAGCACAATAAACAGAAAAGAAAACCATAAACGGATCATCAAGTCCCTGGGGCTGGGCAATCCCGGAAAAACCAGGATACATGATGACAATCCCTGCATCCGCGGTATGATCAACAAAGTATCGTACCTGCTCAAAGTAGAAGAAGTAAAGGGAGAATAACATGCTAACCCTTTCCAATCTTGGCAAACCCGCTGGCAGAAAAGCTAGAAAACGCTTGGGCAAAGGCGAGGGATCCGGTCTGGGACAGCAGTCCGGCCGCGGCCACAAAGGTATAAAAGCCCGGTCCGGTGGCAAGGTTCCCGCCTATTTCGAAGGCGGCCAGATGCCTATAAACCGGCGTCTGCCCAAGCGGGGCTTCAAAAACCCCTACCGCAAGAACTACCGCGTGCTCAACCTTTCCCGCCTTGTGGGACTGGAAGAGACGGAATTTGATATCAGCCGGCTGGAATTGTTGGGCCTGATACCCGTGAAAGGCAAAAAGGGTTCCTACCCCGTGAAAGTTCTGGCCAGTGTAAGCGAAGAATTCACAAAGACCGTTCACATCAAAGCCAACGCTTTTTCCCAGCGCGCCATCCAGCTGATCGAAGCGAACGGTGGCAAGGCAGAGGTGGTGTAAGTTGTTCAAGACCATCGCGAACATCTTCCGTATCCCGGACCTGCGCAAAAAGATCCTGATCACGGCCCTGCTGCTGGTACTGTATCGCCTGGGAAGCTTCATTCCGATTCCCGGAGTGGATGCGGTGCAGTTGAGCTCTTTCTTCCAGCGACAGGAAGGCGGTCTCTTTGATCTGCTGAACCTCTTCGTGGGCGGAAACTTCGAGCGCGCCTCGATCTTTGCCCTGGGTATCATGCCTTATATTACAGCTTCGATCGTGATCCAACTCTTGGGCAGCATCATCCCCTATTTTGAAAAGCTGCGCAAGGAAGGCGCTGACGGCCAGAAGAAGATGAACCAGATCACCCGTTATTTCACGGTCGCACTGGCCGCTTTCAACGCCATCACGATCACCGTAGGCCTGGTCAACATGACCGGAGCCGGCGGCCCAGTGGTTCCTCAGCCGAACTTCCTCTTCCACCTAACCGGAGTGATCACGTTGATCACCGGCACTATGATAGTGATGTGGCTGGGAGAGCAAATCACCGAATACGGAATTGGAAACGGCATTTCGCTGATAATCTTCGCTGGGATCATCGCCCGTTACCCCGAAGGTTTCATCACCCTCTTCAAAACCCGGTTCCACAGCTTGTCCGGAGTGCTCATCTCCCTGGCCGCCATCGTTGTGATGGTTGCTGTTACAGCGGCGATCATCTTCGTGACTGAAGCCGTCCGCAAGATTCCGGTCCAGTATGCCAAACGCATCGTGGGCCGCAAGGTCTATGGTGGGCAGAGCACTTATATTCCGCTTAGGGTGAACACCGCCGGCGTTATCCCCATCATCTTCGCGCAGTCGATCCTCATGTTCCCGGCCACGCTCATCACCCTCTTCCAAGGCGGCGAGGCTGAGGCTGGCACCTTCTGGTACAATCTGCGCACGATGTTCACGCCCGGTCACTGGTTGTATACCATCATCTACGTTGGCCTGATCATCTTCTTCGCCTATTTCTACACCGCCTTGGTGCTCAATCCCACTGAAATGGCAGAAAATATGGTCAAATACGGTGGACACATCCCGGGCAAGAAACCCGGCAAAAAGACCGCGGAATACATCTCCTCTGTGCTTACCCGTATCACGTTGCCCGGTGCAGTCTTTTTCGCTTTTGTGGCCCTGATGCCAGAAATGATGACCCAAATCTTCAAGCTGCCCTTCTATTTTGGTGGAACGGGGCTCATCATCGTGGTCGGCGTGGCGCTGGACACTCTTCGCCAGATCGAATCCCATCTTGTGATGCGCCATTACGATGGCTTCATGAAGAAAGGAAAGCTCCGCGGACGCTCAAGCTGATATGATCTTTCGCAAATCACCTGCTGAACTGGAAAAAATGCGTGTCTCTTCCCGCATCATCAGCGAACTGCTGGATGAACTGGCTGGGATGATCGCGCCCGGGGTCAGTACCTGGGACCTGGATGCCTTTGCCTACGAATTCATCGTGGCCCGAGGCGCCCGGCCTGCCTTCAAAGGCTACACCGTTCCAGGCCTGAATCCCTTTCCGGGAACCCTCTGCACCTCGCCCAATTCCGGCATTGTGCACGGCATTCCCTCCCGGCAGGTGATCCTGAAAGATGGCGACATCATTGGCATCGATGTGGGTGCCGTAAAAGACGGTTACTATGCCGATGCCGCCCGCACTTACGCTGTGGGCGAGATTCCGGCCGAAGCGCGCCGGCTGCTGGAGGTTACCTCTGAGGCCCTGCGCCGTGGAATTGCTGCCGCCACTCCCGGCCGCCGGGTTGGTGACATCTCCCATGCCATCGGCTCTTATGTGCAGGAACAGGGTTATTATGTGGCTGACAACCTCACCGGGCACGGTGTGGGCCGCCAGCTGCATGAAGAGCCTCAAATCCCCAATTCCGGCCAGCCCGGCAGGGGACCCCGCCTCCAAAGCGGAATGACCCTCGCTATCGAACCTATGGTCAATATCGGCACCAACCGCGTTAAAGAAAAAGGTTGGGAGTTTTTCACCGCCGACGGAAGCCTCTCGGCGCATTATGAACACACCATCATCGTAACTGATGGTCTGCCCGAGATCCTCACCCAAACGAAGGAGCATATATGAGCAAAACTGGCGTTATAGAAGTGGAAGGAATCGTGACCGACGCCCTTCCCAACACCACTTTTAAGGTTCAGCTGGAGAACGGCCACGAAATCCTGGCCCACAGCTCCGGCAAGATGCGGATGCACTACATCCGGATCCTGCCTGGCGACAAGGTCAAGGTGGAGCTTTCACCCTACGACCTCACCCGCGGCCGGATCACCTACCGCTATAAATAAACATACATTGCAGGAAGCACTGCACTCTTGCAAGGAGACGATAATGAAAGTGAGATCATCAGTCCGGGTAGTCTGTAAAGACTGCCGCATAATCAAACGCCACGGCGTGATCCGTGTTATCTGCAGTTCCAACCCCAAACACAAACAGAGACAGGGTTAAGGAGGACCAACTTGGCACACATTGCAGGTATAGAAATCCCCAAAGACAAACGTTTGTTCATTGGCCTCACATATATCTACGGAATCGGCCGCTCCATCGCCAGGGATATCTGCCGCAAGGCAAATGTCGATGAGATGAAGAAGGTGGAGGACCTCTCCATAGAAGAGGAAAAGATCATCCGCGATATTGTTCAGAACGAATATGTGGTTGAAGGCGCCCTCCGCACCCAGGTGGCCATGAACATCAAGCGCCTGATGGAAATAGGCAGCTATCGCGGCTTGCGCCACAAACGCGGCTTGCCTGTGCGCGGCCAGCGCACCCACACCAATGCCCGCACTCGCAAGGGCCCGAAACCCGGCGCGATAAAAAAGAAGAAATAGGAGTGATCAGATAAATGGCCAAAAAAACCAGAATCAAGAAAAAACGCGTCCGCCTCTCGTTTGACGAAGGCATTGTGTTTGTCCACTCCAGCTTTAACAATACGATCGTTTCTCTCGCCGACCGTTCCGGAAACATCCTCACCTGGTCCAGCGGCGGAAGAGTTGGCTACAAGGGTTCCCGCAAAGCCACCCCGTTCGCGGCCCAGCTTGCCGCCACCGAAGTCTCCAAAACCGGCTTGGAAATGGGGCTCACCCGCGTGGGCGTGATCGTCCGCGGGCCTGGTAGCGGCAGGGAATCAGCCATCCGGGCGGTCAACGCTTCAGGACTCAAAGTCACCATGATCAAAGACGCCACCCCCATTCCCCACAACGGCTGCCGTCCACCCAAAACCAGAAGGATATAAGCGAGGAAAATCATGGCAAGATATACAGGACCAAGAGCGAAACTCTGCCGGAAATTCGGCGAAAACATCTTTGGCACGGCCAAATACGACAGAATTCTGAACCGGCGCAAATTCCCGCCTGGTCAGCATGGCAGAAACATGCGCCGCAAGCCCAGCGATTATTTCATCCACCTGCGCGAAAAACAGAAACTAAGAAACATCTATTGCCTGCTGGAAAAGCAATTCAGCAACTACTTCGTGAAAGCCGCCAAAATGGGTGGCGTCACCGGCGACAACCTCCTGCAGATGCTGGAGCGCAGACTTGACAACACCGTCTATCGCCTCGGCTTTGCCACCACAAGGATGCAGGCCCGCCAGTTCGTTAACCACGGTCATTTCCTGGTCAACGGCAAGAAAGTGGACATCCCTTCATACCTGCTCAAAGATGGTGATATAATCGAAGTCCGCCCCAAAAGCAAGGGCATCAAACCCCTTGCTGAGGCCTGGAACAATTCCGAAGCCAGCTCTCCCTTCCCCTGGCTTACTGTGGACAAGGAAAACATGCGCGGGCAGTTTGTGAACATCCCTCTGGCTGCGGAAATTCCCAATACTGTTGACCTGCGCCTCATCGTTGAGTTCTACTCCAAATAATCGCTGATCCAGCAAGGAGTCATTATGCTATACTTGGAACCCCTGCAAATGCCCGAAAACGTGGATTACGACAGGGAAACCTATTCCCACCAATACGGCAGGTTCGAGATCGGCCCGCTGGAACCGGGATTCGGGACCACAATCGGCAACACCCTCCGCCGCGTGCTCCTCTCTTCGATCCAGGGCTCGGCCGTGCGCTTTGTCCGCATCGAAGGTCTTCACCACGAATTCACGCCCATTCCCGGCACGAACTCGGATTACATCGACCTGATCCTGCGCCTCAAGCAACTGGTGATCTACTCCTCTTCTGTGGATGAGGTCAATCTGGTGCTTGAACACAAGGGCAAAGGCGTGGTCACCGCCGCCAAGATACAGGACAATCCAAACGTCCGGATCATCAACAAGGATCTCTATTTGCTGGAAGTCACCGAGGATGTCGATTTCAAGCTGGAAATGATCGTCGGCAACGGCCGCGGTTATGTTTCCGCAGACCGTCAGAACCCGGAAGGAAAGCCAGTTGGCTTCATTCCCATCGATTCAGTCTATTCGCCCATCCTCAAGGTCAATTTCAGCGTCACCCACCAGAGGGTGAAAGAACGCATGAACTTCGACAAACTCATCCTCGAGATCCATTCCAACGGCTCCGTCGAGCCCATCATCGCCCTCTTCCTGTCAGCCAAGATCCTGCGCGACATGGTGGGCAAGATTTGCCGCTTCGAAACCGAGCCGGAGTACATCCGTGACGTCCATATCGATCCAGAACTGGAGGAAAAGGAACGCATCCTTTCCCTGCCTGTGCGTGAAATCGAACTCACCGTCCGGGCTGCCAACTGCCTCGACGCCGCCAATATCCAAACCATCGGCGAACTGGTCTCCAAAACCGAGGCGGAGATGCTCAAGTTCCGCAATTTCGGCAAGAAATCCCTTGAAGAGATTGTGACGAAGCTGAAGAAATACGACCTGCACCTGGGTATGGATGTGGAAGGAATTTACAGCCAGATCCGTGACGCCAGAAGCCGTGGCATCAAATCTGAAGACACCCCCGAAGAACAGAAAGTGGAGGAAACACCCGCTCCCGCCGAGCCCCAGGACGAGGTTCCCGCCCCGCCCCGCAAACCGGTTCCTCCCTCAAAAAAGAAGGTGAAAAATGCGACATAGACATGAAGGAAGAAAATTCGGGCGCGAAAAGGACGCCCGCCGCCTGATGATCTGCAACCTTGTGAGATCCATGATCGAACACGGCCAGATCACCACCACCCTCGCCAAAGCCAAGGAACTCCGCGGCTTCGTCGAACGCGTGGTCACCTACGGCAAAACCGATACCGTCCACTCCCGCCGTCTGGCTTACAGCGTCCTTGGCAGCCGAACCCTCGTGAAGAAGCTCTTCACAGAGATCGCCCCTGCCTTTGCCACCCGCCAGGGCGGCTACACCAGAGTGCTGAAAGCCGGTTTCCGCCGCGGCGACTCCGCCCCCATGGCCATTATCCAGTTTGTGGAGGAAGCGGCTGTGAAACCCAAAAAAGACAATATCAAGGCCAAGGACCTCAACAAGTAAGCCCGTTCTGGCCTGAACGCATATAACCCGGAACTTGGTTTCCGGGTTTTTTGTTTCCGCCTTTACCCCGACCGTCATGGTCACTGGCGAGCCCAAATTTTCATTTCATCAATTCCATCAATTCATCAATTCCCTTTCCACGGCCCCTTTTCAACCTCCCCCTCCAGGACCTGGAAGGATGATAGCTATCATATTGATATATATACTAGATAGATATAATATATACTAATATAGTAGGTATTAGTAGTTATATAGGTATTTATATGGTATATATGTAGATACTCGGTAGTATTATCCTGATAGACCTATTCCTCCCATTATGGGGGGCCGTGGAAAGGGAATTGATGAATTGATGGAATTGATCAAATCGATAGACCGTCTCTCCGGCAGATAGGAAAAAGACGGCTCTCTTTCAAAAACCGAGTGGATAGCCCGGAGGGCGGCAGATTATAACGAGGATGTGCGGTGAGCGCAGCGAACGGAACCCCCTCGACAGTGGATCTAAACTTCCCACCTGGTTATTGCTTCTGTACGAGGGGCTTACCCTCCCTCGCTATCGTTATGTCGCCCTACGGGCTCAATCTACCGGATTACCCACTCGGTTTGAAAATAAGCCAAAAAGACTTCAAACTGGGCAGAGCCGCTCCATCAGAATACAAGCTAAAAGGGAAGCTGGTGTTTCTTAGACAGAATGAAGCAGAAGAACTGAGCAGTTGGGAACAAAGCTTTCCCATTGTCTCTATCCTCCTATGGACCTACTGAACGCCTACCACTCTTAATCGTAGTAATAATCGTCTTCCGGGTCGGAATCCTCCTCCAGGTCTTCTTCGTAATAGGGCCTATAGTCCCGTTTATGATTGCCGAAAACAGTGCAGTGCTCGAAGCTGACTCCTTCGCGGGAATTCAGCAGCCCGCTCACATTGTTGTTAAAGATGGCGCATTCGGAGAATATGATTTCTGAAGCGGAGGTATTGAGCACGTATCCACCGACGAAACCGTCGCCCGCGCTGTTGTCATAAATCACGCAGTTTGTAAAGCTCACCTCGTGGCAGTTGGAGATATTCAGCAGGCTGAATTCCCGGTTGTTGAACATCACACATTTCCTGAACTCCACCCCGTAGCTGTCGAAAAGCGAGAGGATGGAATAGCTGCAGTCCCGGATGGTGGTGTCCACGCAACTCAGCCAGGACGAATCTGTGAGGGTGATCCCCTCGATACCGCAGCCCCAGAGGTCACAGCTTTCTATATTGATCACATGGCAGTTCTCGAAATTGAAGACCCCGCCCATGCAATATCCTTCTTCCATGTGGCCGCATCTCAGGTTCTGCAGGTTAATCTCCTCACAATTCCTGAAGGTGAGCACATTCGCGTAACGCGGCCGGGCCAGGATTTGCGACCGGGTTTCCGGCTCCCCGATAATGGAGAAATTGTGCAACTCCTTGATCACCAGTTGAAAGCCGTCATATACTTCTTCGAACTCGGTGTATTCCGGATTGAGGCCCGCGTGCTCCTCCGTGAAACAGAGAGATTCCAGAAACATTGAATACATGTGGATGGTGGTGTTGGGCGCCACTGCCGCCAGGAATTCCTCTTCCCCGGAAACCCAGATTTCCCTGTGTTCGCTGAAATCCCTGTCCCCCTCCGCCCATAGAGGCAGCATGAGGCACAGTAATGCCAGCCAAAGCCAAATCATCTTCTTGGGCATAATCCTCTCCCAAAGCTGTTTTCAGGCGAAACGGCCGCGTTGGAACAGCCTCTTTTGCCATTGGTTAGAAAGATTGAACCGGGCTGAATTCTGTCAAGCTGAAAGTTGCTGGCATCTCCCCCATTTATTATATCAGCCTGATTTTCATTTGCCATGGATCAAACCAGTTAGATAGCCTGGCCCCTCAGCCTGCCGGCCCCAAAACCTGAGTAGCCGCCTGCTCCTTCTGAGCCCTTTCCACCTTGCTTCTGGCTTGCCTCCCGCATGATGCTCGCACCAAATGCGGGAATAAGGCAAGAGGTATACCGGTCGCGTATCCGATAGGGCTAAGGGCCCTACAAGCCCAGGGGGGCGATGGCGCGGTCGAAATAGCCGTGCACCTTGGCGATGGTGAGCCCGTAATTTGTGATCGGCACCCCGCGCCTTTGGGCTTCCACGATACGGCGGTTCATCTCCACCTGATTGAGCATGCAGGCGCCGCAATGCACACAGAGCGCGTATTCCTCCAGGTTTGGCGGGAAATCGTGTCCGGCGTAGGTTTCGAAAATGAGGTTCTTTTTGGTGTATTCCTTCAGCCAGCGGGGCAGCTTCACCCGGCCTATGTCGTCCTTCTGAACGTGGTGAGAGCAGGCTTCCGCGATCAGGATTCTATCGCCTTCCTTAAGTTTGTCGATTTGCCTGATGCCGTTGGCCAGGATGCCCAAATCGCCCTTGTAGCGGGCAAAAAGGATTGAAAAGGTGGTTAGTTTCACGCTTGGCGACAACTCACGCACCACCAGTTCGATGGCCTGGGAATCTGTGATAACGAGGTCGGGATCCTCTTTCAAGGCGGCCAAGGCCTGCTTCAGTTCAAATTCCCTCACCACCACAGGCACCGTGCCGCTGTCTAAAAGGTCGCGCAGCACCTGCACCTGGGGCAGGATCAGCCGGCCTTTCGGGGCAGCGGAGTCGATTGGCGTCACCAAAATAACTCGCTCGCCAGCCCGCACCAGGTCGCTCACCAGGGGCCGATCCTCTTTCAAATGCGCCGGCGCCAGGGCAATCAGCTTTTCCTTGGCTTCCGGGATGTTTTCTTTTTGGCTGGCGGAGACGGAAACCCATTCGAGACCATGTTGCCGGCAGTATTCCAGATTGGCGGGGTCAGGTTGGCGGAGGTCGCTTTTATTGAATGCCACCAATACCGGGACCTTCATTTCGCGAATGCGTTGCAGAAACTCCAACTCGCTGGCGGAAAAGGGATTGCCGTTATTTACAAAGATCGCGATATCCGTGCGGAAAAGCACACGGAAAGTGGCTTGGACACGCTTGGCGCCCAATTCTCCGGTATCGTCGATGCCAGCCGTGTCGTAAAATGTCACGGGACCCAGAGGCAGAAGCTCGTAACGCTTGTCCACCGGGTCGGTGGTGGTGCCCGGAGTGTCGGAAACGATGGCAATTTCCTGGTTCGTAAGGGCGTTGATGAGGCTGGACTTGCCGCTGTTGCGGTTCCCCAGCAAGGTGATGATCAGGCGTTCGCCGCGGGGGGTGCTGCTCATTTTTCCTCGTTCTTGGTTGCATACTTCTCTTTATTAAACAGAATAACGCTTCCTCCTGGCTTTGGCAAGTTCTGTTCCGGTTGGCAGTGATGGTTTGGCATCAGTGTTCATGAAGCAAAGCGAATCTGCGCAATTCGTCCTTGACAACTTGCAAACTTATGGAAAGCTTGTTTTTTGCATTACAATAGCTACAGGAACCGAGCATGGACTACATCAAGGGACCCCATACCATAAACTATCGGGAAGCTGATCCGGACAAGCTGCGCGAACAGCTCCGCCACAACCTCAACAGGCTACATCCAACTGTATGGGATAAGGGGACTTAATGCGCCGAATCGGGCTGTTTCTGCTGTTGCTTGGAAGCGTCTGCCTGACAGCAGAAAGCATCCAGATCGGCAATGGGTCGCTGCTGAACCAGCATCTGCCCATCGAGCCTTTTGTAAGCTACAGCTATTCTCAACAACTCTACCGGGCCACGGATATCGGTTTCACCGGCCAGGTGAGCGCTGTCTCTTTCCAGTACAATATCCCCAGCACATATTTTATCGGCAGCAGCGCGGTCTGGAAGCTCTATCTGGGGCACACCCAACGCGAACAACTGGATGCCTGGGTGCCTCTGGACAGTCTGGTCCTGGTGTTCGACGGCACCCTGTCCGAGGATCAGTTTTCCAACGGGATACCCGGCCAGGGTTGGCTGAATATCAATCTGGACACGGTGTTCCACTTCAATGGCAGCGACAACCTGCTGATCGCCGTGGATGAAAACGATCCCGATTTCGGTTCCAACGCTGACGATTTCATCTGCACAGAAGCCGCGGAAGTGCGAGGTATCGTATTTGCCAGCAATACCTTGAATCCCGATCCTGCCTCCCCGCCGCCAGGTCCGGAAAACCTGTTCACGCGCCTGGCCTATCCCAATCTCCGGCTGGAAATCACACCCTTCAGCCTCACACCCTGGCATCCCCAACCCGAAGACCAGGCCACCGGAATTCCTACCTGTACCGATTTTCGGTGGCAGAGCAACGCCTCGTCATTCGATGTTTGGTTGGGCACCGATCCGGACGAGTTACAGCTTATGGCGCAAGGGATTGCCTCACAGCAATGGACACCACCGCAGCCTTTGGGATTGCTGACTTCTTATTATTGGCAGGTGGTGGCTCACGCGGACGGAGAAACTTACCCCGGTCCGGTCTGGAGCTTCAGCACCGCTGGCGAAGGCATTGGTCCGCCCCAAAACCTAAGCGCCTATCACATCACAGACCACGTTCAACTGAACTGGCAGCCGCCACTTGAAGGCGAACCGGTGATGTACCGCGTTATTCGGAACGGCGTGTTTCTGGCTGCCACACAGGAAATTGGCTATCAGGATTATGAATTTGGGCCCGGGCAGGTCTTATACTATTATCTGCTGGCCCAAAACCATCTGGGCGAGCTTTCTGATCCCTCAAACACCGTTACTGTACACATTCCGGACATCATCCCAAACCTCATCCTGCAGCAGAGTTTTGAGGCCTGTTCCCCGTTCAGCCAGAACATTCCCGGCTGGCAAAATCTGGACATGGACAACTCCCCAACCTGGTCTCCCTGGCCAATGCAGGGTTTCGGTGAGCCGCTTGCCTGGCTGGTTTTTCCTCCAGCGCAACTATCCCCGCCGCAAACTGGTCTCGAAGCCCACAGCGGCGCGGCGATGGCAGCGTCTTTCAATGTGCAAACCCCACCCAACAACGATTGGCTGATCACTCCCAGACTGCAACTGGGTTCTGCTCCCAGCCTGAACTTTTGGGCCCGCTCCCACACTGTGGATTATGGGCTGGAGCGGCTGAGAGTGCTGATTTCCACCACGGACGCCGATCCTGCCAGCTTTACCAGCTTGAATAGCGGCAACTGGCTGTCCGTGCCGGCTGAATGGACCGAATACAGCTTCGATCTCGCCGCCTGGCAGGGCCAAAGCGTCCATCTGGCCTTCAATTGCGTTTCCTGGGACGCCCTCGCGCTCTATCTGGACGATATCGTGGTCACTGGAGAGGGTGGTTATGTTCCAGTGGGGGAAGATATTGCGGTCCCGGATTGCTTCAAGGTATTTCCCAACCCCGCCCGCGGAACATTCAGCGTTGAGACTACCCGCAAATCGCCTTTTAACCTTGCCCTCTACGACCTGCGGGGCCGCGAACTTTTTTCCATCCGTAATCTGAGTAGTTTCCAAAGCGCGGAACACGCCCTGAACCTGGCCGCCGGCGTCTATTTCCTACGCTTGGAAGCGGAAGGCGGCAGCCAGTTGAAGCGCCTGGCTGTTATCAAATGAAAAGCTATGTTCTGCCAGATGTGGAGGCTTTCCTCGAGGGACTTCTCCAGGACAAGAAATTCAGAGAAAATATCGTCTCCCGCCAGTCCCTGGAACCGGTGGAAGCCATCTGGGCTGACTTTCCATCCCAAACCAGGGCGGAACTGCTCTCCCTGCTCCGCGAACAGGGCGTTGAGCGTCTGTTCGAGCACCAACGCGAGGCCATCTACGCCGCGCTAAACGGGGAAAACCTTGTCATCAGCACCGGCGTGGCCAGTGGCAAGAGCCTCTGTTACCAGTTTCCCATTCTGCAGGAACATTTGCTCAACCCCACCAGCCGGGCCCTGCTGCTTTTCCCCACCAAGGCCCTGGCCCAGGACCAAGCCCAGAAAATGCAGAACCTGGCTACAACTCTGGCCCACCAAAACCCCAAAATCCCAAAGCTGAACTGCTCCATCTACGACGGAGACACCGCTTCCGAAATCCGCAGCCGCATCCGCAATCAAGCCGGGCTAGTCTTTTCTAATCCCGACATGCTGCATCTGGGCATTCTGCCCAACCACACGCTCTGGAGCAACTTTTTCGCCCATCTGCGCTGGGTGGTGATCGACGAGGTGCACATCTACCGCGGTGTTTTCGGTTCACACTTCGCCAACGTTTTACGCCGTTTGAAGCGGATTTGCGCCCTCTATGGAGCCCAGCCCCAGTTCGTTTGCACCTCAGCCACGGTGGCCAACGCCCGCGAACTGGCGGAGGATTTGCTGGAAAGCCCTGTCCGCCTGATCGACAGGGATTCTTCACCGCATGGACGGAGGGAATTCCTGATCGTGAACCCACCCATCGTGGACGCCACCCTGGGTATCCGGCGCAGCGCCATGCTGGAATCCACTTCTCTGGCCAAACGCTGGCTATACGGACGCGGTCAGGCCATCATCTTCTGCGGGCCACGGCGCAGCGTGGAAATCCTTTTCCTCTATCTGAGCGGCGAAAGCGCTTTCAAGGACCGGGTTCGCAGCTACCGTAGCGGCTATCTGGCCGCCCACCGGCGTGAAATAGAAAAGGAATTACGCGAAGGCAGCATCGGTCTGGTGGTTTCCACCAACGCGCTGGAACTGGGAATCGACATCGGCGGGCTCGACGCGGTTTTCCTGAATACATATCCCGGCACCATCTCCGCCACCAGGCAGCAGGCCGGAAGGGCTGGCCGCAAGGGTAACACAGCCCTTGCCATCCTGGTTGCAAGCGCCAATCCGCTTGACCAATACATCTGCCAGAATCCCAGCTACCTCTTTGACAACAATCCCGAGCACGCCCTCATATCACCAGACCATCGTGAAATCCTGCAAAGCCAGTTGCTCTGCGCCATTCACGACCTCGCCATACTGGATACTGAAGGCTTTGGCAGTTTGGGCCCGGAGCACATCTTCCCCCATCTTGAAGTGCTGGTGCGGGAAGGGAAAGTGCGCAAGGCTGGCCCACGCTACATCGGCGTTCCGGAGGCCTACCCCGCCGCGGAGGTCTCGCTGCGCAACATTTCGGACCAGGTGCAAATCCTCTCCGGTGATGAACTCATCGGCTGGGTGGACGGCGCCAGCGCGCTCTGGATGGTGCATCCAGGCGCTATCTACCTGGACCGGGGCGAGACCTGGCTGGTCACCAAACTCGACCTCGAGCAGCGCAAGGCGGAAATCGAACCCGCAGAAGTGAACTATTTTACCCAAACCACCCGCGACACCGAGATCGAAGTTAACTCTCTAATGAACCGCCAAACAGCCCTTGGCGCGGACAAGTTTCTGGGCCAGGTGACCGTTACCACCACCATCACTGGCTTCAAAAAACTCAAGTTTTACACTCAGGAAATAATCGGCCGCGAACCACTGGACCTGCCCCCAACGAGGCTGCAAACCGTAGCCTGGTGGATCGGCCTGAACGATAAAACCGTCGCCCGGGTGAAGGCTCAGGGTCTTTGGAACGTGGAGAAGAACGACTACGGCAAGGACTGGGGCCTGATCTCCGCCACCGCGCGCAAACGTGACAACTTCACCTGCCAGCACTGCGGCTTGCTGGAAACCGGTGAAGCCCACCACGTCCATCACCTCGTCCCCTTCCGCAAATTCGCCAGCACAGAAGAAGCCAACGCGCTGGAAAATCTGGTGACCCTCTGTCCCCGCTGCCATCGCCTCGCGGAGCAAAATGTGCAGATGCAGAGCGGGATCGCCGCCCTCGGCTATCTGCTGGTGAATCTCGCGCCCTTCTTCGTGATGTGCGACCGCAAGGACATCGACGTCTTTTGCGAGGACAATTCCCCTCTGGCCGGGAACCGGCCTGTGATCCTCATTTACGACAACATTTCCGGCGGCATTGGCCTTTCGCGCAAACTCTTCGACCTTCATGACCAAGTGCTGAAAGCCGCTCTGGACCTTGTTTCCAAATGCCCCTGCCATGACGGCTGCCCCTCCTGCGTTGGACCAGTGGCGGAAAACGGCGCCGGGGCCAAAGAACACGCCCTCGCCATTTTAAAAGAACTTGTCGCGAACATCCCAACCGGCAGTTAGTCCCCAACACACTGTCCATCAAGTAGATGAGGACAAATCCCCAAGCCCATTGACACTAGCCTGAAGACAAGCCCTTTAGCTGATATCCTGCATGATGGTTAACAAGCGGCTCTCTTCCTAATCGGGCGTATAAAGCATTGGAATGGTTAACGATAGCGAGGGTGTGAATTGACTGTATTCCCTCGGAGGAGCGAAGCGATACCGTCAGGCCGTTAAGGCCTTGTCACTTGTCAAGGATTCGCCTCCCGTATGATGGCCGCATTTGATGCGAGGATTATGCGCGGGAAATGAAAGAGGAATGGAATTGACCGCTCAGGATGTGACGGACAGGACATTACAATGGATTTATAACTCTATATCAAATCAAGTGAATACAAGCGCTCAAACAGAAAGCAGCCAACAGATTATTACCCACCCGGTTGTAAAGAGAGCCTAACAAGCTACAAAGCCTCCCATCACCAGGTTTCCGCCGATTCCGCGATAATCCGGTTAATCTCTTCGCAGCTTTTATCCGTATCATAATTGAAGGGCGCGTAATCGCGGAATTCCTGCAAGTTATCCGCGTCTATAAAATCGGGGATTGGGGTCAAGTTTTTGAATTCCGTTAACTTGCAGGTATAGATCATGCCGTCGGAGATGTCTCTCAGCCGGAAATCCTCATAACCCAGGGAGTAGAAACTATCATCAGCCAGTTCGCCCACGGGGCTGTCTTTCAGATCAAAAGCCAGTTCAGAGAAGTGCGGACTGATGATATCCTCGATGATACCACCGCCAGGCGCCTTTGGAGGCGCGTCAGACTCCAGACTGTCCCAGGGATCGTAAAAGCAAATATTGCAAACCGCGTCACCGTATTCCTCATGGACATGGTTGCCAAAACGGACTTTATTGAATCCGGCAAACACTTTGCGCCCACCCTCCTCGGTGAAATCCGGCTCGCGATAGCGGGTGAAGGCGTGATGCGAACCCATGATACCCAAAACCTTGGTGACGCCTGGAACATGGTATTTGTTAAGCGCGCGCAGCCAGTTTTTTTCATCGCAATCCTTCCAGATCAGTTTTCTCTCCTCGGCGTTCGGCTCGCGCTTTTGTTCGCGGCATATCTTATTGTACAGCTTCCAATTATACGGATCATTCAAGCCAATGCAACGGATTTGCCTGTCCGGAGGATTCTTGCGGTTTTGCTCCCAGATCAACCTATAGACGTCCAGATATTCCTGGTACCCCCAAAACGCCTCCTGACGCAGTGTGATCAGCTTTGCCAGAAGAAAGTCGAACTGCTCTTTGCCAAGTAACTCGTTTATAAGAGCCTGATCCTCCCTTCGCCCAAATTCGGTGGCAAACAGGTTTATGCCGTGCTCTGGCAAAAGGGGTATAAGTCGGTGATACATTTCCACTTGCTGGCGGATGTAGTGCATCTCACCCAAAAGCACGATCTCGTGGTTCTCAAATTTATCCAATACATAGTCCAGCGGTGCTTTGCCTTCGTTCAAAAGATAGTCCTTCAGTTCGCTATGCATGATGATTTCTCGCTGTTATTTTTCTTTGAGTGTTAAAACTATTTACAGGTCGCCTATGACGTCAAGGCATATTAAGTCCTTTGGGCTGTTAGAGACACATCTCCAATAGCAATAACCCTATCCCGCTCCCAGAAGGCTGGATTTAGCCCTATCTTACCAAAGCGATTTTTCGGATAAGGCTGGTGCCGCTGCTTTCCAGACGTAGGAAATAGATTCCCGCGGAGCAGGATACGCCGTTGGCGTCCCGACCGTCCCAGATCTTTTGGTAAGTCCCAGGGCCCTTCTGTTCAGATAGAAGTTCTCGCACGAGCTGGCCTCTGGAATTGAAAACCTGCAGCCTGGTGGGTCCATCTGCCGTCACAGCGAAGCTCACCAACGCCTTTTCCCTAAAGGGATTGGGGAAACTGGCAAGGCTGAGTTCCACCGGAGGAACCTCGATGCCGGGTTCCGAATCCTGGCTGAGCGAGGTGAGCAGGGTCTCGCTTTCGAGATAAACCTCCTGGGGACCTGGATCGTAGATGGCGGCGAGCTTGATCTGATACCAGAGGGCGGGATTGAGGTCCCAGATCCATACGGAGCGGCTCTGCGCCGGCAATTCGCGGGTGATCCACTGCGAGGCAGGAGCATCCCAGGGCTTGTATTTGAGCTCAAAGTGGTGGGGATCGGTGAAGGAATGCCAGTCGAGGCGCGCCACCTGATTGTCAACCACTTGGAAATCAGTGAGATAGGGGATGCAGGTGAGGCCGCTGGTGGGACCGATGTCCAGTCCTCCGGCGATGAAACTGTCTATGAACTGGCTCTGGGCGCGTAAACCTTCCAATCCAGCGCCCACGAAGTAAATGCTGTAATAGCTGATGTTATCGCCCGGCGCGAGATTCAGCCGGCCAGCCGGCTCCGGGTCAGTGGGGGTTGGCTGAGCTCCGCAGAGGCAGTTCAGAAACCGGGTGTCGCCCCATCTCGGCTCCTCGGTCACGGTTCCGTCATCTGAGTTGAGGGGGAAGCAATAGTATGGATTAATGCCGCGTCCGGTCATTAGCCAGTACTTTTCATTGGCGGTGCGCAGGGGCATGAAATCAAAGGAGCGGGGATCAAGGTCTTTGGGAGAAAAATTCAGCGGCCAGGCCCAGCAGGCCCTGCTGCCCTCGAAACTCGGCAGGATCAGCTTGTGCCCCAGCCAGTTGGGGCTTAGCCCGCCATCGCCGTCTTTGTCGCGCGAATAGGCAAAATCATAACCGCTGTCATAGCCGCTGATGTCGTCGTTCATACCATATTCGCTGTGCGTGGCGGGGTAGATATCAGCTTCGACGAATTCACCGAGGGCGAGGTCGAAAATGGTGTCCCGGTCGCTGCAGTTGTAGATGGTGTTCTTGAAAACCAGCATCCGGTCGAGGTTTTGCAGGTTCCAAGCAAAGGATTCCCGCTTTATGGCAATCCCCAGGGGATAATGCTGGTTGTATCGGCGGAAGGTTCCCAAGTCTCGCTGTCCGCTTGTTCCCAGGGGACAGAAGTCATAGAAATAGCCAGTGAGGGTCTCAAAGCCTGGCGTGACAAAGCTTTCTGGCTGAGGCTGGCTGAAGCAGTAGGTTCCCATTGGATCCGGCCAGGCGAATTCCCGCGGTGCCGGGAAGCCCAGAATGCTTTTCAGAACTATGTCCTGGTCACAATACTCAGGGTAGTGGGAAGTATAGGCGGCAAGGGTATTGTAAGCTGGCAGCAGTTCCCAAACATCTAAGTAAGTGCCGTTGCCGGTGGGGAACATAATCTGGTCCCAGCCAACGCTGCAGAGGGTGTCCACCACCGCTTTGAGGCCAGAATGCCAATCCGGAGCACCTTCGAAGGTGGTCCCGCTGCTGTCTGCGGAAGGAATCTGCGCCAGCCAGAAGAGCTTACGGCCCTCATCATCTCGGCGCTGCAGCTTGCCCCCAATCCAGATGGAGCCTTCAATCAGCAGTTTGTTTCCGCTCTGAGCGGGATAATCCAGGCCCCAACAGCGGCCATAGTTGCTCACTTCCAGCCTGAGGCTGCCAGCGTTGTGGATTTTACGGTTCATATATTTGGTATCGAACCCGGTTTCCGGCGACAGGGCAGCCAGAATCCCAACCATCAACATAACGAAAAGCACAAGTGAGCGTTTCATAAGCGACCTCCAGCGAGCTTGTCCTGATTCAGCAGAAGCTGAAGAATAACATCCAAAGCTGGTTCCACGTCCTGGGGTTCCAGGTAGGAAAGCGGAACCCCGAACACAAACATCCGCCCGTGCTGATAGCCCACATGTTTGGAAGAGTAGAAGTTATACTGCTCTTGGGTGGGAGGATAGATCGGATGATCAACCGGCTTGCAGCCGAAAGCGTGGTAACAGCCGGCAGCCAGAGACGGATCGAACCAGGTGACCAGCCCGAGACCCTGACGGAGCCGCACCATTGGATTGAAGGCATCTTCTATCATCAAGTCCATGTCGAATTGGTTGTCTTTTGCTTCCGTCCTCACGAAGAATACATTGCTGTACCAGGTATTGGACACCGCTCCAAGATCCGATAGGCTTTCAATCCCGAAGCGTTCGCTCACAAAGCCGTGCGCTTCTAACCGTAGCGAAAACAAAGCATTATAGAGGTTGGCTCCGGCGCTGATGATCACGGCTCCCCCGGCGTTCAGGTAGATTTCAAGTGGGTCGACATTTATCGGGAGGTTGATATTGCTCGTGGGATTGTCTGAATGCCAGATTACCGCCAGATAGTTTTGCATGAGGACTGGCGAAACGGTGAGAGCGGAACCAATTTCCGGCTGCGCGTCAACGTGGCCCAGCGGACCCCAGTCTGTGGGCAGAACGCTGTCGTAGAAACCGTCCACATAGTTTTCCGGTGCCATGGATGCGCTGTGACGGGTGTCATCCACGATCAGCAGGCCGTGGCGCTGCGTTCTGTGTACAAAAGGCGCCAGATTGATGGTGACGCTCACCGGGTCGCTGACGGCGCTTTGCAGATCGACGGCGCAGACTTCAAAAACGTGCTCTCCGTCCGCCAAGCCGGTGAGGATGCAGCGCCGGGAGTCCTCATAAAAGTTGGGCACGCGCAGCCAGGTCTTGCCGTGATGGGTGATCTGTGCGGTCTGGATGAATTGAGGCAGGGCGGGAAAAGGCGCGCCATCCAGCCGCAGGTCGAAATGCGCCACCTGGCTGTGGTAATTCGTCTCAGTGACAGCGTCGAGACAGAGATTGAACTCTTTATCGAAGGGACCGCCGGGGATGAAGCCTTCCATGCCAGACCAGGGCGGATTGGTTGAACCATACTGGCCCAGATAGCCCCACTGCAGATGCAGCTTCAGGTCTGGGGAGTTGATCGCCTCCCAGCCTGCATCCGTTTCCCAGAGGCTTCTGTTATTGTGCAGGGCGGCAGGCGGGATCAGCTCCTTGTAATAGAGTTGTTCCAACGGGTTGACACTGTAGTGATGCTCCCCTAGCGCGGCGAGGGCTTGGGTATAAATCAGGGCTTTGGGTTTGAAATTGCCCCGCACCCGGAAATAGACACTCTGGGGAGTGGCCTCCTCAATGCCTTGGCGACTAACCACATAGCTTTCGAACTGGGTGTATTGATTATGGGCGTTTTCGCTGAGCGCAGGATCAGTGGTGGCGTTCAGCCTCACTTTGCGCAAATCCGCCATCTCCAGCGAACTGTGCCAGACGCCTTCTGAAATCACTTCCAGGTCTTTATTCAGTATGTTTAGCCGAAACATGAAGTGGTCCGCGTAAAGGCCGTCCACATAAATGTCGCCGATCACTTCACGCAAAGCGAATTCGATTCCGGTGCCGGTGTTGGCGCCGGGTTCGATGGCGGTGTTGATGAGGCTGCCGATCAAGCGGTCGCTCTTGAAGCCGGAGCTGTATGTATTTATTTGAGAGTCTTTTGACTTGACCCTTAAATCCACTTTTTTAACGAGGTTGCTGATTTTGCCCTCGCTGGAAGCAAAGTCGAAGCTGAGGCTGCCGCGTGTGGTCCAAATGCTTCGGTGCGGCCCTTCCTCCGCCAGGGAAACCTCCAAATCCGCTCCGGGCGCGCGAAACCACAACCAACCCTCGGGATCGGCAAACCAACCTTGTGGGAGTTCACCGCTTAAAGTCTCTACCCGCCAGGCGAAGAGGGCGTTCTCCGGCACGGCGGGTCCCGCGGAAATGCCCTGCTGGTAGATGTATTCATCCCCATCACAGGGCAGCTTGTCCTCTGAAAAAACCAGTGTCCCGGCTATTGGCTGGGGTGCTGTTGGCCCGCTCCTGCCGCAGGAAACGAGTACAGCCAGCAAAGCCAGGCCCAAAAAAGATCTCATTAGTTTGTTCATTACTCACTCCCGCTATCTTTTCTTGTCTTCCATTCGCGGTTGTCATTCTAACTTTATCAAAGTACTTGTCAAGCATTATGTTGGGTTCTCTTTCAAATTGGATGGATAAAGCTCTCTGGACTGCTTTCTGATTGAATGCCCGCAACCACTTGATTTAATAGAGAGCCATAAATGCCAACTCACCGCAATGTCCTGTCGGTCAGGCCCTGAGCGCTCGAGACCGTCCCTCTCTTTTGTCCCCCGCCCAATACTCGCATCAAATGCGGGCATCATGCGGGAGGCGCGACAGAGTTACATAAAAGGGCCTTAACAGCCAGTCAGGATCGCTTCTTCCTGGCCGCTTCAAACACCTGTTATCGTATGCCGTACCAAGGCGTTACCCGCCCGGGTTTAATGAGCACCATGGATTTCAGGGATGGAAAGGATGTTTGGTCGGGAAGCTCCGATTCTGGATTTATTCCTGATTCACCTGCCGGATAGTATCAGTTCATAGGCAACCGAAACGAACCACGAAATCACGGTCCGGAACGAAATCCAAAAACGTCCAGCGGTAGTTGGAGTTTTGAGCGTCGAGGCTGGCGATGGGGTCCGGGTAAGGCAGATCGGTGAGCGTAATTCCTTGTCCGAGAGTAAGGTTTATCTCCGAAGAAGGCAGCGGCCGGCCCCAGGAGTTAGCGGTTAGCAGCACATAGCGGGCTTCCGAGCCGCAAATCTTTTGCCGGTAGCTGATTTTCACTCCCGCAAAGCTGCGCGCGGGCAAATCCAGCCTGAAGCCAAAGCCGCGCTGGTTCTGGTATAGCAGTTCCACCGACATGCTGTCCACGGGTTCGATGAGGCTGATGGATACATCCTCCGCGACCCCGACGCTGTCGGAAGCGGGAACGGGAAACCAGATGAGGCGGCTTAGTGCTTCATGGTGGAGATTGGAAAGGTAGAACCGGCCAGAGACAGTCCAGAGCAGGGCATCGCTTGCTGGGAAGGTTTTCTCCAGAGAAAAATTCAGCACCTCGCCTTCAAAGGCGAACTGCGGCTGGGCCAGCAGCAGCCCCGGCAACAGCAAGAGCAGCAGCAAAAAGGCCTTGGGGCTCATTTGATGACGCTGATCCGGCCTCGTCCCAACTGGCGGGAACCCTGCTCCAAAGCAATAAAATAGATGCCGCTGGGCAGCTCCGGCAAGCGCCATTGAATCTCAGCTACAGACGGCATCCCAGTACTTGCCAAAACACGGCCGCGCAGGTCGTAAAGCTTAAGTTCGGCAGATTCTGAGAGGGAGATTCCCTGGCCGTATTTAAGCGAGACGGTGTTCCCGCTGGCAGAGTTCAGGACTGAAGGGCTGATACTTAATACATGGCTGGCAGAGGGCTGGTCAGGATCGTCTGCGGCTGCGCTGCTGATCACAGCGGTGAGCGAAACGGTTTCCTCCGGCTCTGGGTAAAACCTGGTATCAAGCACTATTTCCTGGGTGAGCGGATCCAGAACCCGTACCCGGGTGGGTACTGCGGAAGAGGCTAGCTGCCAGTTTCCATCGGCATCGGTGGTGTATGGTGTGTAATATGTGGAAATATAGCCGGTAAAACTCAAATAGACTGGCACTCCAGACACCGGTATTCCTTGCTGGTTCTGTGTGTGCACGCTGAGAGTGTAGCAGTGAACGGGGTTGAATCCGCCCTCGGTGCCTATGTCCTTGGCCCAGGCGGCAACCTCGCCTTCATAGGTGCCTACCATCACCTGCACAGCGGATTGGCCAGGCTGCAGGGAACGCAGGTCCACAGCGTCTCCCAGCCCCCAGCTGACCGATTCTTGCCACTGCGAATCCCACGAGATGCTGTCCTGCAGCACCAATTGGTCATTGAGGGGATCAATACTGAAACCGGGAATGGCCTCAGATATGTTCACAGTGAAGGGCAGGGAAATGGGTGGAACGAAAGAGTCGGGGAATTGCCAGGTTCCGGCTGAGGTGACAAAGGTAAGTTCCGGAATGCGGTCCAGATAGCCATAGTAGCCATGGTCTTCGGCGAACTGGAGAAAGAGGTCGCCGGAATCAAACCAAAGCCGGGCCAGGTTTCGGGGTGTAATGGGATTGGCCGTCAAAGCTGTGGCGAACAGCATTACGGCCACAAGCATAAGCAGCTTTTTCATGGTTACCTCACTTTATGATGGTGATACGGCCTCCAACCAGAGGGCCTCTGGAGCCGCTGAGACGGATGAAGTAAATGCCGTTGGCAAGGTCCGGTAAAACCCAGTCTGTGTATCCCTCTCTGGGCATTTCCCTGCCGGCCATCCATCTGCCGCGCAAATCGTAGAGGTCCAGACGCGCGGCTCTTTCCAGCGGCTGTTTTGATCTGTATTCCACGTGCAGGGTGTTGCCGGACGAGGCTCCCAAAACGGAGGGGCTGAGCTCCAGAGTTTTAGGCATTAGTTCCTCGGGCGCAACACTACTGCTCGTGACTATGGCTTCGATGTGAATATGCTCGCCGGGCTCAGGGAAGTGAAGTTGGTTGTAAACCCAGGTTCCGGTGACGGGATCTTTGATGATGACGCGGACGCGCTGAGCATAGAAATACTGCTTCTGCCACCAACCGTTGGAATTGGTGTGCGCGTCCGGCCAGACGGTGTCAGGGTAGGTGCCGTAGTTCAGGTGGATGGGCACCGAGGAAGCAGGTTGGCCGTTGAGATCGTTCACCTGTACGCTCAGGGTGCAGAGAGTGGCGGGACAATAGGGATGCACATAAGCTGTGCCGTTGTCTTTAGCCCAGACGTGCATTGATTCCCATTCCCCCATGTAGATCTGGTAGCCGACCGAATACTGCACCACAGACTGGCCGGCCGTGAGCGGATGGATGTTCACGCTGGTATCGTTCTGGGGCCCCCAGCTGACGGTTTCATCCAAGGGATCATCATAAGGGTCCGTATCCACTATGAAAAAGTCTTCCGCGCGGTTGATGGTGAAATCGGGGATGGCCTGGCTGAGATTGATTTCGAACGGCAATTCCGGCGGCAGAGTGTAGTCGCAGGGGAAATTGTAAGTGCCGGAAGAGGTTGCGAAGCCGAGGCTGCCCACGTCCCAAGCGTCTGCTTCAGGGCCGAAGCGCACCCAGAGATTGTCAGAATCGTCAAACCAGACGCGCTCCACCGCCCGGGGGATTTGGATGTTGGCAGCCAAAGCGCTGATAACGAGCAGCAGGGCCGCAGCGGAGACCATCTTTTTCACGTCCATTTCTCCTCCCAAGGAAAGAGTAAGTCATTGATCAGTAAAGGCAAATCCTTTTCATGGGAATATTCAGGCCAGGCAGAGTTGCCCGCAGGAAATAGACACCTTTGGCGGCTGGCTGACCGCTGTCGTCCAAGCCGTTCCAGATGCACTCGAAGCTGCTGCCGGAGGCCGTTTTCTCTGGCTGCAGCACGCGGACCTTCTGGCCGCGAAGGTTGTAAACCTCCAGAACGGGCTGGCTGCCAGAAGCGTGATCCAGCTTGATGTTGACGTTGCCAAAGGCTGGATTGGGCCAGGCTGTCAGACTTGGCTGAAGCACCGGAGGAAGACCGGGATCGTCGTTGGGAACGGTCAGGATAGTTCTGGCGTGGAAAACCTGGCCGGACTGGTTCGGTTCTGTCCCAATAGCACGCAGCCACAGATAGATATCCAAAACATCATCGTCGGCAGGCACAAGAGCCAGGGTGGAATTGGACAGGTCATACTGGCCCGGGTCGCTGATGTTCAGGGGCCAACTGGCGAGCAAGGTGGACGTGCCGGAATAGACCTGATAAACCTTGAGAGTGCCGACTTCATACAGGGCAAAGATTCTGTGTCCCAAGGGCAAAACAGTCGTGGTATTGAGGCCAGTATCCACCTGGTAGGCTATCTCATAGTCCAAATCACCGGTACCCGCCTCAAGGACTCTGACCTTCAGTTGGCGTGTATCTGGTCCCGCGGTTTCCTGAAGCAGGAAGGCAGAGCCGTCTGAAGCCAGATCCAGGCTGCGGATCAGGCCCTGGCCTTTTGTGGAAGCGGACCAGTCTGCCACATTGTCGCCCTCAGCGTAGAGCAGCAGGTCGTTCACGCTGTAGAGGGCGCGGTTCTCAGAGCGGGTGAAAGCTTTGCAGTGGGTGCGTTTCAGTTGTGGTTTCAGGAAATAGCGTTCGCCCGTCGAATCGTTTATGGTCCCCAGAGCCAGTCCCAGCTTCCACATGCTGTGCTGGTCAGTGTCTCCGGCAAAGGGAGCGTCACTCAGCTTGCGGCGGTAATCATTGTAGTACTGTCTTTTGTATCCCACACCAGAACCGTCGGCGCCGGGATAGTTGACATTGGTAAGTTGAAATCCAAAAATGGGATCGTTATGACTAACAGAGGTTGGCGAGCTTGAACCCCCGCAGTGGTCCTGGTCGATATCCCAGACATTGTAACTGGGCCACTCTTGGTCATCATAGGAGCGGTGCATGAAGCCGCGACGCTGCTGATACACACTACCCCAGAGCTTCAGGGTTCCCCGTTCCAGATAGGGCGTGCGTTCCGGCCAGAGAGGATTGTACCAGGGCAGGTCAATCCTCAGGTTGCGGTTTCCCGGATTGATGGAGGCCCAGGGCTGGGTTTGGGTTTGGGGATAGCAGTAGCGGTGTAGGTCGATGTTTTCATACAGGACGCCGTCGATCCGCACTGCCGGCGTGGAAGGATGCGGATGCTGGTATTCGAAGGTGAAAACCCCGTCGCAGCGCGGGTTGACAGAGTCTCTGCCAAACGCGAAAAGACTGGCATAGATCAGGTGGGGTTCCTGGTCCGAAGCGCAGAGCCCGTGATAGCGCAGGTAATCCACCGGGCTGCGGTAACCGTATTTGAGCACGATACTCTCTTCCGAAACCAGGTTAACGGAATCGGTTAGATTGCCAACCAAGTCTAATCCCGCTGAAGTGTTGGCCAATAGAATGTCATCCAGGATGAAGATGGTGTCTGCCGCCGCCCAGGTTTGGTGCGAGCCGAAGGTGCCCTTTATCCAGAGCTTGCCATTCACAAACATGCTGGTATTGTGACAGGATCCGCTGTTATAGAAGCTCCAGATGGTGTCGCAGACAGCGTAACTGTTTTGGTAGAGAAAGTTGTTCGGGTCTGCTGGAGGATAGGTGGAATAAACATCTGAAGTCACAATATGGGCAGGCTGCACCACTCCCAGATAGGCAGTGTAGCTACTGCCGTCAACTTCCACATACATGATGCGGTTGGGATTATAATCCGGAGGTCCGACCAAATGGTTGTCACCATTAGTGGCGCCGGTAATTTCCAACTGTGGCGCGTTTTCGATCAAACCTCCAAGAAAGATTTCGTGTTCATTATAGGTTCCGCTGAAGCTCATCACCTCGCCGCTGATGATGACCGGGCCGTAAAAAGCGGGCCAGCCGTTGTTGGAGCCGCCTGAGGTTCGCTTGATCCAGAGATTGGAATTCAAACGAACGCCGCCATAGATCTGATCCTGGCCATGATAATAGAGGTTCGTGTCGTTGGAGGATATATCATTCTCGGTAATTATATGTGGTACAATCAGTTCCTCCGGATCATCCGGATGGCAGTAATCATCCTGCGAGTGCTCGGGATAGGGCAGCAACAAATCGACGGTTTTGAGCTGGCCGTCCCTTCGTTCCGTGATGGGGCTGTTCTCGAACGTTCGACCGGTATCCAGAGAGGGATCATCTGACGCGGTTAGCCAGGTCAGGCCGCCATCGACTGATTTAGCCATCAGCCTGTCCGTGCCGCTGGTGTAGGTGATGATAATTTCCTCTGGTGAGTAAAAGAGAGTGGGTCTGGTAAGACAGTTGCTGGCTTGGGCAACATTGACGGAAGTCCAGGAGTCGCCGCCGTCGGTGCTGGATCTATAAACGATCCAGCCAGTTAGACCTGGGTGAGCTCCGGGGTTGTTGAAATAAACCATAGCCAGCAGTCCTGGCTCGGAATGTACAGCGGCCTTACCGGCAAAATGACCCTCCCCCACCAGATGGAGGGGGCTCATCTGCGCCGTCAGGGCTCCAAGCCCCAAGGCCAACGTCAACAGTAACATTGCTTTACGCATTATTCCTCCCGTATTGCTTGCAAGTATTTAAGGCAAATTGTAAGGGTTGCATGAATCGTTCCAATCTTCAAGCAAAAAACAGGCGCCGCTGCCGGGGCTAACGCTGTAAGCCTGATGTATATTATGTTTGGGCACATGAACCTTACTCCAACCTTAGCCCCCGAACTTCCGCCTCTACATCGCCTCCCGCATAATGGCCGCACCGAATACGGGAATTATGCGGGAGGCAACAGGGGGATGAAATGGAGGGGGTTAAGCACCAGCTAATTTTCCCCTTGACGGATAGCGGGTCTCGAAAAATTGTGATTTTCCATACAAAAATAAGGAGTCAAGATGTACGCCATCGTTGATATCAAAGGATTTCAGTACAGGGCTGAAGCAAACGCCATCCTGCGCGTTCCCCTGCTGAATACGGCGGAGCCGGGCCAGAGCCTGGAGTTTGACCGGGTGTTGCTTGTCCGCAATGAGGACGAGATCATGGTCGGCCAGCCCGTAGTAGAAGGCGCAGCAGTACTTGCAGAAGTAATCGAGCACGGTAAAGGCAAAAAGAAGGTGATCTACCATGCCAAACGCAGGAAAGGTTACCGTGTTAAAAAAGGTTACCGTGAGCAATACACAGAAATTAAAGTCACCGGTATCCGGATTTGAGGAGATGAGAAATGGCACATAAGAAAGGAGTCGGAAGCAGCCGCAACGGACGGGACAGCAATCCCAAATACCGCGGCGTGAAAAAGTACGGCAGTGAGTATGTTGTGGCCGGCAACATCATCGTGCGCCAGAAAGGCACGAAAATCCATCCCGGCGCCAACGTCGGCATGGGCAGGGACTATACCCTGTTCAGCCTCATCGAAGGCCATGTGAAATTTGAGACCCGCGGGGCCAGCAACAGAAAGTTCGTCTCTGTGGTCCCCATCAGCAGCGAAGCATAAGCGGCGCTGTCACCCATATTGAAAAACCCCCGGCAAAAACCGGGGGTTATTTTTTGCGTTCCGAACTGAGGTCCGGAGGCGTAATTAATTTACCTTGAAGGTTGTATCGCCCTTTTCGAGGAAGGCGATGATCTGCTTAGCAGCGGCCACGCCGGCATTGACGTTGGCTTCACCGGTCTGGGCTCCCATTTTCTTGGGGGTCCAATAGCTGCGGTCGGGATAGAGCTCAGCCAGTTTGGCGGAGCAATCGGGTTCCACGTCGCTCACATAGCGGAATTTCGCTTTTTCTTCAAAGGCCTTCAGCAGAGAATCTTCGTCGATAACTTCCTTGCGCGCGGTGTTCACCATGATACAATTGTCCTTCATCAGGGAAAGCAGGTCCCAGTTGATGGATTTCTTGGTTTCGGCTGTGGCGGGAATGTGCAGGGAAATGTAGTCGCCGGTACTGAAGATTTCCTGTACGCTGTTTAGGGTGGTGACGCCTTCCTTGGCCATTATTTCAGGGCTGATGTAGGGATCGTAGGCGAAAACTTCCATTCCTACGCCTTTGGCCATCTTGGCCAGAAAACGGGGAACGAAACCGAAACCGTAGAGCACCAGCTTCTTGCCGGCCAGTTCGGATCCGCTTTTGCCGTTGAATTTGCCCCGCGCCATATAGATCATCATAGCCAGGGCAAGCTCTGCCACTGCGTTGGAATTCTGGCCAGGAGTGTTCATGGCCACCACGTTGTGGGCTGTGGCAGCGGCGAGGTCGATGTTGTCATATCCGGCGCCGGCGCGCACCACGATTTTGAGTTTCGGAGCTGCTGCGAAGACGGCTTCGTCAACCTTGTCGCTGCGGATGATGAGGGCATCGGCATCCGCGACGGCGGTGTGAAGGTCTTTGGGATCGGTGTAGTTTTCCAGCCAGGCATGGGTATAGCCTGCGGCGTCAAGCTCGGCTTTGATTTTTTGCACGGCAGCCGCGGCAAAGGGTTTTTCCGTGGCGATCAGTACTTTGGGCATTTTTGGTCTCCTTGTTTGTATTTATCATATGATCTTATAATGGTTATGGCTGTTTTCAAGTCAAGCCCTTTTTCACTTCATTAGTAGCATACGCTTTGTGATCGAGGCTTCGCGGGTTTGCAACCGGTAGAAGTACAAACCGCTGGCCACAGCGTTGCCGCAATCGTCTCGTCCGTCCCAAAGCACGCTGTGATCGCCTTTGGGCAGATATCCGGAGTTGAGTTCGCGCACGGACTGGCCTTTCAGGTTGAACACTGTCAGGCGCGCCTCACCATTCTGAGCAGTCTGGAAAGCGATGGTGGTGCTGGGATTGAAGGGATTGGGATAGTTCTGCAGCAGTTTGTCCGAAAGCGCTGGTACAGTGGGGTCAGAACTCGGAAGAATTGCAGCTGCGTGGCTGCCCTGGCGTTTTAGCGAGCCGCGATAGGTGACCCAAGGCATGCAACCTCCGGCGGCGCGGCGCAGATTCAACACCAAGACACCGGTGGAGTAGCCGCTCACCAGTTTCAAGATTCCGTCGCTGTCCAGATCGCAGATGGTGCCCGGAGTGGTGCCGTTATAGGAAGTGATGAAGGGGAATCCGTCCAGCATGGATCCGTCGGTTTTGTAGGCATAAACGGAGTTGATGTTGCTGGAGACTAGGATTTCCGGGGCGGGATCGTCGTCCAGGTTTGCAATGAGGGGCGGGGTGTTGCATACTGCTCCGACATTCAAAGGAAATCCGCTCAGGTAATCGCCGTTTTGGTCAACCGCGCAGAGGATTCCGCCAAGGGTCACGAATACTATTTCCAGGGCCCCGTCGCCGTTGAGATCCGCCAAAACTGGACTGGAGGCCATCGCGGAGGGGATTTGCTTGTCCACCAGGATCTCTCCGTTGGGTGAAACCAACAGCATCCGAGTGTTCGTTCCCAGGGCGATTCTGCCGTTGTCCAGCACAGTTGGTGCACCGGATATGGCGCCGAATATAGAAATGGGGAACCCGGGTTTGTAGTTGCCAGTGCCGTCCAGGACGTGCAAATTGCCGTTGTTGGTGCCGACGATGATTTCCATCAGGCAGTCGCCGTCCAGGTCGGCAGCTGCCATCTCTGAAAAGTAGGCGGACCCGAGGTTTACGGGGAAACCCGGAACCGGTATGCCATTATGATCAACGGCATGCAGATCGCCATTGAGCCCCTGCGCCAGCACCTTGTCTGTGCCGGAAGCGTCGATGGTAGCGATCACAGGGCTGAACAGCAACGGGCTGCCGGCGTTGTAATCGAAGACAGGAACCCCGGACAGGGAGGTGGCCAAAAGACGTCCGGTGCGGCTGGAGTAAACTATCTCGGGAGCGCCGTCGCCGGTGATGTCGCCAATGGCGGCGCTGCTCATGATATCCTGTTGCGGAGGAGCGAACCAGCCATCGAAATTCTCGCCATACCCATCAATGTAATAGGCCCGGCCATAAACATCCAGATACATGATATCAGAGCTTCCGTCGCGGTTGAAATCGTGCACCATGGGCGCGGATTTGGTTTGGATCTGGCAATCCCAGGGATATCGGTTATCCACCATGGTGACCTCTACGCTGATGTCAAACCTGCGAATACCGATGCTGAGACCGGTGGTGGGATGCACCGCGTCCAGCGTAAGTTGCATCTGGTAGATTCCATAGCCGATGTCGGGGCTTAATTGCACGCGGATGAAAAATCCATCCGGGCTGGTCTCGCCAGGCAGGATCTGGGAGATGCTCTGTGTACCGGTCAGCACCTCCACTCCAGCCGGGACATTTTGCAGGGTCACGCTAACATTATTGGCTGTCGCCCAGTCCTGATGGTTGCGGATCACAGGAAAGATGCGCAGGATTTCGCCGGGGTTGATGCCGCCGTCGCCATCACCTTCGATATCGGAGATGCTGTAATCTTCCAAAGTAAGGAAAGGCAGAGAGGTATCGGGATACTTGATCTCTATGGAAGGATCGCCGAACAGCACCATCTGGTAGTAGCACCAGCGCATTACGTCTATGCTGAGCGCGGCATTGAGGTTTTGCAGCCGGGAATAGCTGAGCGCCTGGCCCAGGCGGGTGTTCGGGGTCTCGTACAGGCCGATGAAAAACTCGCGATCATAAAACTGCGAGGGGCCATCAATGCTGCCTGGCATGTACCAGCCGTAGCGCGTGTTGCCAATGAAGGCGAAAACCCCGCCATTCGCAAAGGACAGGTGTTCGCCGATGCATTCGCTAATCCCACTGGTTCGCTGGTCAAAAGCGGCGGGATAGCATCCCTGGCTGTAAAGAAATCCGTATTCCGTGTTCTGGAGCTGCTGGATGGTGTTGTTGCTTTGCCCCATCAGGTAGGTTTCGTTGGCGTGACCCATGTGGTTCATAACGTTGGCGCCCTGGTTGATGGCGTTCCAGACGCCCTCCGCGCTGTAGGTGCCGTCACGCTGATACATGGTGCGCAGGAAATAATCATCTGGAATATGGATGGCCACATCATCCTTGTAATCGCCGCCCCAAGTGAGGGGGTTGTAGTTAAGATTTTCGCCGAACATGATCGAGATGTTATTGCTAAATGTGTTGTTGTTAACGTAGTATTGGGTTTTACGGAAGATGTTGGCAAATTCAGACTGAGTTTCGGCTGGGAAACGTCCGATGTGCACTTCAGGCAGCATGTCCACGTCGTCCGATGGTTCGCCCCAGATATTGTTTCCGTTGGCATTCCAGTTCCCATCCAGATTGCTGAAATAGATGTCGGTGGGCATCCGGTTGTCCACAGTGTCGCCCACCTGACCGTAGCAGCCGCGTTCCGGCACGATCTCGTCATCGCCGCCCAGGATCACGTATTCCAGCGGAGTGGCTGAGGTGGCCCAAGTTTGATAGGCATCGATGATGAAGTTGCGCACCTTCTCGGCGTTGTCAGTTCCGAGGTAGGCGTCATAGATATCCGCTGTGCTGAACAGGCCGGTACTTATGTTCTGTGTGTTGCGCCACTGGATGTAGTTGGTGAAATTCGAGGTGCAGGAATCGCTGGTGATGATGATCATCTTTTTAGGCACGCTGAGGTCTATCAACCGGCTTTGCGGCACGTGGTCGCGATAGCTGGCTGAATTCAGGTAACTGGCAGCGGCATCCGGATTGAGCACCAAATCCTGTAAGTCAGAATTGCCCCTGGCTGGGGCAAAAAAGTTGGCCGAGGTGCGCGCCGTAGCTTCGTCAAAGGTGGTCTCGATCTCAATCTGGACATGTATACTGGCCAGAAGATGCTTCTTCACGGGATTGTATTTGAAGGGATAGACGTTGATCACGGCAATCTGATAACCGCGCATGGACTGCACTCCGAGATAGCTGAAATCCTGGCTGGGCCAGGCAGCATCGACGCTCCAGATAGCGGGGTCCGGTTGCGTGGTGTCAGGATGGGGCTGCGAAATCTTTTGCTGCGCGCGAACGAAGTCGAGTTCAGCCCTGTCGTCATGGAGCAGTGGCTCGTCCAGGTTCACACTCACGTTCAGCACTTTTTCGCCGAAGGGCAGCAGCACCCGCACCGGAAGATAGTTCAGCGCCGGAACGCCTGGATCCAGCAGGGGCGCGGTCTCAGCACCCCGGGTGGCGCCTGTGGCGCCGGCAGGATCAACATTCAGGTGCAGACTCAGCCCGAAAGCGAGCCCACAAAGGGCCAAAAGCCCGATCAGTAAAAGCGTCCTTTTCATATCTATCATCCTTGGGTCAGGTAAATTACAAGTTTCTGGCAATGTAACCCATAAACTACAAACGGCCGGGAAACGTCAAGCATTTTTTCGCTTGCTTATAAAGCCAGCTCCCCAACAGGGATAAATATAGTAAATAGTCACAATTTTTGAGTAGTATAATAATTGGGTAACCCCCAGAGGAGAATAGTTAGTGACTTACTGATAATACTATATCCAGTTATTAGAAAGCTAGAAGTTAATGACTTAACTGGGTTATGTAGGCAGCCTTGAGACTCACTGTGAGATTTGAATAATGTGGCAGCATAAAATACTTGACATTTTTATGCTGATGAAAATAATGTCTTTCGACTATTTTTAGGAGTCGGCGTTCTCCATAGGTGACTTCCGACTCTAATCAAATGCAAGGAGTTTTTCATGTACTGTACCAATTGTGGTAACCCAGTTGAAGTGAATGCAGTGGTTTGTATCAGTTGTGGAGCTGATCCAAAGATTCATAGACGTTTTTGCGGTAATTGCGGGAAACCCGTTAGTGAGATTTCTATCGTTTGCACAAACTGTGGAGTTGGAATGCAATCAACCAGCAGAGCCCAGAACCCTGTCACAAACGATCATAAAGACTGGCTGACCACTCTCTTGCTATGCATATTTCTCGGAGGAATTGGAATTCATCGGTTTTATACAGGGCACACCGTAATTGGAGTGGTGCAGCTAATTACTTTAGGGGGGTGTGGAATATGGACGCTAATTGATCTAATCATGATAATTACTGGTGGTTTCAAGGATGCTCAAGGGAATCCCCTGTACAAAAGTTAAGGCACTGAGCGCCTTGTTATCATTTATTGTGCTGGTATTGGGGATTGTTCTCTATCTGGTTTTAGTGCCTGTGGAAGAGGTTGGATTTGGCATTAATCTTTGCGTTTTCCAAAGATTCACAAACCATCCATGTCCTGGCTGCGGCATGACCCGGGCTATTGCTTGTTTCCTACGAGGACATTTTTCGCGGGCCATGAGCTACAATCGTTCTGTGGTGGTGGTTTTTCCATTGTTAGCCTTTATACTTATTAAAAAAATCATCCATGGCCTGCGCAGTATAATCAACACTCCACAAACTGCTTTGGATGCTACAAAGCAAGATATTAAGCCATGCTGAACGATACATTAATTAACTACCAACAAACCTAACAAAGGAGATCAACGTGTACTGTAACAATTGCGGTAAACAAATTGACGATAATGCGGTTGTTTGCATTCATTGTGGTGTTGCCATCAAGCCCGTTCATGGAGTTTCGGCAAGTGGTGAGGATGGACCTCTTGGATGCTTGCTAGGTGGAGTCTGTTTTCTTTTTCCGATAGCAGGTCTGATCATGTATTTGGTTTGGAAGGATAGTAAGCCAAGCAAGTCCAAAGAGGCCGGGAAATGGGGCCTGATAGGATTTGGAGTAGGCATTGCTATTTATGTCTTATACTTTATCATAATAGGCGTTACTGCTTCGAGCTACTATTATTGACCTGAAATTGGTTAAACTTACCTTCCTTGCACCATAGTAAACCGGATCATGTATAGCCCCATCGTGATAGATCACCCATTTTTGTAGAACCGATTTAGAACAGAATTGTAACACACAACCATAAATAGGGTTGAAATTATTGGTTTATATTCGAACTGAGTGAGTGTGATTGTCATCTTCCCAGTGATGGTGATCCCACAGAGGACTGAAGCAATGTTGACTGGCCGTTAAAGCCCTTTACCAAATCCCTGGTGCGCCTCCCGTATGATGCCCGCATTTGATACGAGAATAATGCGGGAGGCATGAGAGTGGGATGGACTCAACCGCTCAGGACGTGGTAGACAGGACATGGCAGTAGATAAGAATTTCTTTATCCCTCCAGACTTTACCAAAACGGTTTGATCGAGCCCATAGGGCGAAATAACGATAGCGAGGGAGCGTAAGCTCCTCGTACAAGAGCAACAACAAGCTGGAAAGCCCCTTGTGAGAGACAGAAATCAAAACCTCATCGTTCTGTCGCCTCTTCGAGGCTCTGAGAGGGTTTGGAATTCGCTGTCGAGGGGTTCCGTTCGCTACGCTCACTGCACACCCTCGCTATGATCTGCCGCCCTCCGGGCTACCCATTCGGTTTGGAAGTGAACCTTATTCTTCCAGAGAAAAGGTGCCTCTGACTTGGAGGAAACAGATTTTTCCTTGACCGCTAAGGCGAATGTTGATTAGTGTGACCGGAGCTGACAAACAGAGCAAGGACTCAAGTAAATGGTAGGTATTGTAAAGACATACACCACGATCGGAATCGACGGCCAGCTGCTGACGGTGGAATGTGACAGCGCCGGGCAGATGTATTCCGTGAACATCGTGGGCATGGCATCCAACGCCGTGAAGGAGAGCAAAGACCGGATTTTCGCGGCACTCAGCAACTCCGGTTTCGAGGCCGCAATAAAGCGTTTCACCATCAATCTGGCCCCGGCCGACATCAGGAAAGACAGCGCCGCGCTGGACCTTCCCATCGCCATTTCCGTGCTGCAGAGCATCAAACAACTGCCAGTGGAATACCTCAGTCAAACCGCGATTATCGGCGAGCTCTCGCTGGACGGCAATCTGCGCCCCGTGAAGGGCGTTTTGCCCATAGCCCTGGCCGCCAAGCGAGATGGCATGGATGCTTTGGTGCTGCCTTACGAAAATGCCGAGGAAGCAGCCATCATCGAGGAATTGAAAGTGATCCCGGTGACCTCGCTGCGAGAAGCGGTGCTCTATCTGCGTGGCGAAATCGAGATCAAACCGGCAACGGTTGACCGGGACAAGATATTCTCCGTGCTGAACGATTTTCCCGTGGATATGCACGATGTGAAAGGCCAATATCAGGTGAAGCGCGCCTTGGAGGTCTCAGCCGCGGGAGGCCACAACCTGCTGATGATCGGCCCTCCCGGTAGCGGCAAGACCATGCTGGCGCGCCGGGTGCCTACGATATTGCCGGAACTCTCTCTGGACGAGTCTTTGGAGGCCACCAAGATCCATTCCGTGGCCGGCTATTCCAAGCACTTCAAAAACGGCATCCTCACCACCCGGCCTTTTCGCGCTCCGCACCACTCCTGCAGCGAAAACGGGTTGATCGGTGGCGGAACTTTCCCCCGGCCCGGGGAAGTGTCTTTGGCGCACTTCGGTGTGCTGTTTCTGGATGAGCTGCCTGAGTTCAAACGCGGGGTGCTGGAAGTGATGCGCCAACCTCTGGAGGACGGGATCGTAACCATCTCCAGGGCCGCCACCAGCCTCACTTTTCCTGCTGACTTCATGCTTATCGCCTCGATGAATCCCTGCCCCTGCGGCTATTTCGGAGCCAGCATCCCAAATCATTACTGCACCTGCGAGCCAGGTGCCATCGCGCGTTACCGCGGCCGGGTTTCCGGACCGCTTTTAGACCGCATCGACATCCACGTGGAAGTCCCCAGCGTAAGCTACGCCGACTTGTCCGGTCTGCCTTCCGGAGACCGCTCCGCCGTCATCCGCGCCCGGGTTAACAAAGCCCGGCAAGTTCAACGCGCCCGCTATGCCGATGAAGGAATATTCTGCAACGCTCAGATGAGTTCGCGCCTGCTGCGAAAATATTGCAAGCTTGATGCAGACAGCCAGGCCCAGATGCAGCACGCCATTGACCATCTGGGCTATTCCGCCCGCGTATTTGACAGAATCCTGAAAGTATCGCGAACCATCGCCGACCTCGAAGGCCTGGCCAATATCAATAGCGACCACATTTCAGAGGCCATCCAGTACCGCACCCTGGACCGCAAATACTGGGGTTGAGCAATTATAGCCTCCAAAATGGAGCTGGGGTTTTGGAAGGGACCCTTGCGACCGCTTTTGATGGCGGTCGCAACGCCATTTTCGCGGCTTTGCTACTGCTTGTTTTGCTGCATCTACACTGCGATGAGACTCTGGAGACACTGGAATAGCCGGGGTGGCAGAGATTCCCGCTTGACACTTTTTGAACAAGTTTTTTTAGTGCAACAAAGTATTAAGATTGCCTTTCCTGGAGGAAAAATGCGGTTCCAAGCCATATTCTGCCTGTTGTTGCTGGCTCCAGCCCTGTTTTGCGGGGCAGAGGCCACTGGCTGGGCAACGCACGAAAACCCCAAATTCACCTACAAACTGGAGTATCCAGCGGATTGGCAAGTGAAGCAACTGGCTGAGAGCGGCTGGTTCGAGGCCAGTTCGCAAATGGACAAAGCCTCTTTGCCCAACACTTTCCGGGTGGAAGTTGTCCCTCTGGACGAAGAGGTGATGGATTTCACAGCCTTCATGGATAGGGGTGACGATGATTTGCTCTCCGATCTGAAGAAAGAGAATCCCTCGCTGGATTCCAAAGCTGTCAGGATCAGCTCCTCCCAAGAAATCAGCCTTGGAACACACCGAGCCCACCGCATTGATTTCAGCTATCCACTCTACGGAGCCCTGAACCTTAGGGCCATCCGGGTCCATGTTCCTTATCAGAAGATGCTTTACACCCTAACCTGCAGCGCCGAGGAGACTTGGTATTTCGAGCAGGTGGAAGCGGATTTCGAGGCTATAATCACCTCATTTATAATCCAGCGCCCCAATCAGGATTACCTGGACAACTATATCCGCACCCGGGCCGACCTCTCTGGCGAGGAATGCGTTATCCACTGGCAAGGGAAAGCTTACAGCTATATTCCTGGCGAACGGCGCAAAGACCTCTTCGACGTGGAGGGTTACAATATTGTGCGCGCTGTTCCAGACGAGCGGGGCTACCTGCTATTGGGCAAAGAGGTTATGCTGTTTCTGCACAGCCAGAGCGGTGAGATCCTCTCCACTTGGCAGAACCCTGTTTCGGGCAGGAATGTGCCTGTGCTGCACGTGTTTAACGACCCCGCGAATATGGATCTGCGCTTCACCGACGAGTATTTCCAATTGCTGCATCTGGTGCTGCCTTCCAGCTTGGTGGGCGATCAGTTTGTCTGGCACAATGACCTCTTCCCCTATTATCCAAACGCGCTTTCCCGTCAGGATTATCCGCTCTATTCACAGAGCGACACCTATCAAGCGGCAGACCTTTCCCAGTATTTAGTTAAGCAAAGCGATCTGGAAGATCCGCTACTAAAGAGCGTTCCAGCCCTGTACACCTTCACCAGAATCTATCCCTGGCTGCCTTTCATGCGGATGGGCGAGCGTCCGGGAAATATCATCATCACGGGCCGCGGATGCAAGCTGGAAGGCGGTTTCGAAGATTTACCCCAATATCTTAAAGACTACGTTTTGACCAACGCGCCGGAATTTGCGCAGGCCCCAGATGCTTACAGCCAGCCCAACGCCACCATCTGGACAAACTTTAAAAAGATGGCCGAGTCCGGCCTGATCGAGCCTGAACAACCATAACTCAAAAACATCTTGATTCACCAAGGAAACTGATATGAAAACCAAACTCGTTCTTTGCCTGCTGTTGCTCGGGACCGCCCTGCTAGGCGCCCAAGGCTTGAACCCTTATCTAAACCTTATCCACAGTTCACGTTGCGCGGATGGCAATCTGCGCCTGCGCTGGACCGATCCCACCGGTCTGGGCTTGGACACCCAGTGCTGGTACAGCCCCGATGGCGCCGTCTGGCAACAAGCCTCCAGCGGAATATACAGCGATCAGCAAATGCAGGCCCTGATTCCCTACGAATTTGGGCAAAACCTGCGTTACCGCCTGCGAACGGAGCTGAGTCTCATGAACGAGAACCTGGTTTACATGCACACACCGTATCTGAATGCCGATCTCTTTCCCCCTCAATTGGGGCAGTTGGGCCAAATCGGCACTGACGCGGTGGGGGATTCCATCACCATATATATGCCCCACCTCGACCTCACGGAAAGTTGGTTTGGCGCCACCCAAGCCAAACTCTACTCGGCTTTAGCCAATGTTACGAACAGCTTTCCAACCCTCAACAGCATTTTTTCCTACAATGTTTACCTGACCACCATTTCCAACCCGGATACGATTATGGACTCACTTTCCTACGCTATGGTCTATTCCTTTTACGTGGCTGACTTGATCCAGCCTGGACTCTACAAATTAAGGATGAGCGACACCGGCATTCCCTCTTTCACCCGCATCGGCAACGTCCAGAGCATGGTGATGGACGGAAAGCTTTTTCTGAGCTGCAATCTGGCCGACCTGACCAATGACCCTGATTTTGGCGCCTGGCCCAATTCCGTGAATGCCCTCGTGGCTGCCAGCGTCACCATGAACATTTCCGTGAATCCAAGCACTCAGGAATTCAGCTTCGGCATAGGCGATTACAGCACTCCCGGCATCCTCTTCTTCGAAGACCATAACTATCAGGTGGCGCAAAATACCCTGCCTATCTGCAGCGATATCTGGTTTGACACGACTGAGTTCAGATTCAATTATAACGACGCGGAAGGCGATTTTCCCCTAGTGATGGAGCTGGAGCTTCCCGACAGCCAAATCCTCGAACCCATGCCTCAAAGCTACAACTACAGCCAGCCTGTCATATACTCTGTCCAGCTTCCCTATCTTCCTGATTCTGTAACGCTTCGCTACAGCGACAACGCCATCGACGTGGTGGAGGATTTCCACATCTTGGTAAGCGCTGATGACCCCGTCCAGGTCCCCGCTGCTGAACTCAGTTGCCGCCTCCCCAATCCGCTCCGGGGCGGAGAGCCGGTAACGATCAGCCTTTCAGGGCTCACCAAGGATTTGCTCAGCGTTCGGGTTTACAATCTGCGCGGCCAAAAACTGGGCACCCTCTTTGAAGGAAACAGCGCGCAAACCAATCTGGACTTGCCCTGGAATGGCACCATGAACGGAATTGGGCTGGACAGCGGTGTCTATTTTCTTCGGATAACGCAGGGCGGCAGGACTGCCAACCAGCGTTTTGTGATCACAAAATAAAGGATAACATAGCGTTAGATGTTCATCGATTATGCCCGGATAAGCGTCAAACCCGGTAACGGGGGCGATGGTGTTGTGAGTTTCCGCCGGGAGAAATACATCCCCAAGGGCGGACCGGATGGCGGTGACGGTGGCCGAGGAGGTTCAGTGATCGCCGTTGGCGATGAGAACGTTAATACCCTGCTCGACTACCGCTACAACAAGATCTTCCGCGCCGAAAACGGCAAACCCGGCGCCGGAGCCAGAAAATCCGGTGCTGGCGGAGCCAATGTCTATCTGCGCCTGCCTTTGGGCACCGAGATCTTCCACGTGGGTGAAGACGGCAAAAAGCTGAAAATCGCCGACATCACCACCCACAACGAAGAGATAATCCTGGCCAGGGGCGGCAGAGGCGGCAAGGGCAATTGCAATTTCGCCACCCCCACAGACCAGGCCCCGCGACGCGCCACCCTGGGCAAACCCACAAAGGAAATGGAGCTGGAGCTTGTGCTCAAACTCATGGCGGATGTGGGTTTGGTTGGATTTCCCAATGCTGGTAAATCAACCCTCCTGAGCGCGCTCTCCTCCGCCCGGCCCAAGATAGCGGATTACGAATTCACCACCCTGGAACCCATGCTGGGCGTGGTCCGCGTTAGCGATTACCAGTCTTTTGTGATGGCAGATATTCCCGGCATCATCGAAGGCGCGCATTTGGGCAAAGGGCTCGGACACCAGTTCCTGCGCCACATTCAGCGCACCAGCTTGTTACTCTTTCTCATCGACATTGGCACACCTGACCTTGTTGATACCTTTCGCACCCTGCGTTCCGAGCTGTATTTCTATGACCCCTTAATGAGCAAAAAACCCAGTTTGGTGGCATTCAGCAAGCTTGACACCATTCCCGCCGAAGAGCGCGATGAACTTGTTTCTACCGTTAACTCTCAGTTCCAAAAAGAGTTCGGGGTGGAGACCATCCCCATCTCCTCAGTGAGCCATATCAACCTGGATGAGCTGAAATACCGGCTCTTCAAATTGCTGCAAAACCTATGACCGAACAACTTCAGGCCTGGCTCTGCCTCAAATCTGCGCCCGGATTGAAACACAGGGCCGCGCTGGACCTTCTGTCCAGATACCCCGATCCGCTGGCTTTTGTGGGGAGAAAAGACCATCCCCTCTATGCCGACAATCGCCTCGATCCAGCTCTGCTGGAGCATTTGCGGAACGCAACACCACATCCCCGGCTGCAGCAAATCACCAAGCTATGTGAGCATTACAGCATCGAAGCTGTGTTTTATGGTACCGACAACTATCCCCCTGGCCTGGCCAACATCCTTGCCCCGCCACTGATTCTCTGGCATCGGGGTGATTTGGCCCCGGCGCTGGAGCGGGTTTGCCTGGCTGTGGTGGGCACCCGCAAACCCACAGCTTACGGCCGGGGAAGCTGCGCCAAGCTGCTGGCTCCCGTTTGCAAACATGGCGCCACAATCATTAGCGGACTCGCCATCGGCATCGATACAGTGGCTCACTATGCCGCCCTCGAAAACGGTTCACAGACCGTCTCCGTGCTCGCCAGCGGCCTCGAGACCATCTATCCTCCCAGCAACCGCGACCTGGCCAATCAGATAATCACCCGCGGCGCCCTGGTTTCCGAATACGAGCCGGGCACCAAACTCGACCCCTGGAACTTTGTCGCGCGCAACAGAATCATCTCAGCCCTCGCGCGGAATGTCTTCATCGTGGAAGGCCCTCTGGACAGCGGCGCCATGATCACCGCCAAGCATGCCATCGAGCAAAACCGCGATCTGATGGCCCTACCTGGCGAAATCAACCACCCCAACGCGCAGGGGCCGAATTACCTGATCAAAAACGGCGCCCAATGTGTCACCTCCCCGGAGGACATCCTTTCCGCCCTGGGCCTGGATGTGACTGACAATCAGCAGTTGGAGATATTGCCTGAACTCAGCGCCGACGAGCAAAAGCTCTTGGACCTCTTCACAAGCGAACAACGCGAGTTGAGTTTCGACGATCTGTTGATCCGCACCGGCCACAAGTTCGGCAAACTTTCCACCCTCCTTCTAAACCTTGAACTAAAGGGCTGTATCAGTAAAACCGGAGGCAATTCCTTCATCCTGGGCTGATGACCGTGCCCACATAAAGCACAACTTTAGGTCTTCCCATAAAATCCTCTTTTTCGGCGTTCCCCGTTCTCATTTTTCTTGTCCCACCCAAGTTGTCAACTCCTTCCTCCATTTCAAACACATCTCCCCTAACTACCCGGCTCTCTTACAAATCGTGTGGTTTGGCCCCGGAGAGCAGCATAGAATAGCGGAGGTGTGAAGTGGCCTGGGAGAAGCAGTGCTATCAGGCCTTTAAGGCCCTGTCCCGGTTCACGGACGCGCCTCCCGCATGATACCCGCATTTGATGCGAGAATCGTGCGGGAGGCATGGGAGTGCGATGGACTCGAGCGTTCAGGGCCTGACTGACAGGATACTGCTGTGACTAAGCATTTGTGGCTTTCCATTGAATCAGGCCCTCTTTCAAACCGGGTCGGTAATCCGTTTGGAAGGGAGATCAGTAATATGTGATGGGAAGGTAAATTCGAAAGCTTGAGAAAGTTCTTGACAAATTTTCAGACTGGCTTGATGAGGCACATAATTGCATTTATGGGTGTTGCGGGTAAAAATATGAAATCTCGTCAGTCTTGTTTGAATTTTTTTTCAGGCAAAGCTGAAAACATAGAATGTGATTGGGAAGGCTTGGCGAATCCGCTTTAAGTCTTTGGTTTTAACGAAAAAAGATTGCCAGGGCTCACCGATGAGTCCCGGCGACTACAAAGGAGAATTCACAAATGAAGAAAGTTCTTTTTTTCACCGTGATATTGGCGGCATTTGCCTTCAGCATGTCGGCTCAATACACGGAAGTTTACACCCAACCCTGTTTCAGCGATGTCGGAAACTTGTACACCAGTGCCCTGGACACTGCCGATAATATCAACTATGAGATCGCCGACAACTTCGTTAACGTTACCGATCCCATCAAGAAAGTCGAGTTTTATGGCGCTTGCGGATCCTTTGCCGGAGACTGGTATCCCGGCACCCCCAACGCGCAAGAGCCCTTCATCATCCGGTTCTATCAACAGGTAACTGGCTGGACTGTTCCGCCCGAACCCCTTACTGCTCCTGAAACCGGCACCTACACCGTGAAACTTTACGACAGCTATGGTGATGGCTGGAGCGGTGGTAAACTGGATGTCTTGGTGAACGGAGTCGTCGTTTTGGACGACATCACCCTTGCCTCCGGCGCTGGTCCTGCAGCTTACACTTTCAGCGCCAATGCCGGCGACATTATCTCCACTATCTTCACTGCCGGCAGCTGGGCCAATGAGAACTGGTATGAGATTCTCGATCCGAACAATGTTGTTATCGCCACGGATGGCGTAGGCACGAACCCACCCACCGGTATTGATGTTCCCCAGCCGCCCCAACCCCTGATCGCTCCTGCAACCGGCACCTATACCGTGAACCTTTACGACGACTATGGTGATGGCTGGGACACCAGCCTACTGAGTGTGTATGTGAATGGAGCCATCGTTCTGGAGAACATCACACTTGCCACTGGCGCTGGTCCTGAAGCTTACACTTTCACCGCCAATACCGGCGACGAGGTCTGCACCGTTTTCAAGGCTGGCGCTTGGCCTGGTGAAAACTGGTATGAGATTCTCGATCCGGACAGTGTTGTCATCGCCACCGATGGCCCCAATCCTCAGGGAATCGGATTCATCCCAGAGGAGATCCTGTATGAGCCTACCTGGGGAACCCCGGATTATGAGTTCAACGTGACTTGCACCACCTCCTATTATATGGACGCATGGGATACATGGGAGGTTTACAAGTTCGAAGCTGTCCTTCCCCAAGAAGTGGTACTGGAAAATGGCTGGTTCTCAGCCCAGATCGACGTTGACAGCGGAGCCTCCAATCTGTTCCTCTTTGCCCCCGGTACAGGCCTTGACCAGTTCTCCATCCAGCACGTTTACGCGAAGAGCCGTCTCGATAAAGAAATCCAAAAGAAGCTGATGATGGTTTCTTCCGGCAACTACCGTGACCCAATAGCGAACGATATAGCCTTCACCCTCTACAAAGAGGATGTTCCGGCCCCACAACTCACTTTCATTCTTAATCCTCCCACCCCTGGTGTGCCGGTTTACTTGAATGGTGAGCTCCTTGGCTATACTGATGAAAATGGCGAATTCACCTGCCCTCTCCCTCAAGGTGAAGGACCCTTTGTTTATACCTTCGGAGCACCTGAGGATGGATGGGATAGTTGGCAATTCAGTCCTCAGGATGACAATGAGATAATAATAGATCAGAATCCGACGCATACCCCTGTGGAACTGAGCAGCTTCACCGCCACCGTGAACGCGGTCAACAATGTTGAATTGACTTGGGTGAGCCAGTCTGAACACCACATGAACGGCTACCGCGTTTACCGCAACACCTCAGACCAGCAGGACAGCTCCATCCTCATCACCCCGATCCTGATCCCGGCCACCAACACCAGCACCGCCCAAACCTACAGCATCACCGACAACAGCGTCGAAATCGGCGATACCTACTACTACTGGTTGGAAGCCGTCGATTACCTGAGCAGTGGTTTCCACGGCCCCGTTAGCGTTACCGTGGAAGGAAGCGTGCCTCAGGTGCTTCCAGAGATCACTTCGCTGAAAAACGCCTACCCCAACCCCTTCAAGCTGGGTAGCAGCACCACCATCGAAGTGGACGTCAAGGCCGGTGAAACCGGAACCCTCAGCATCTACAACCTTAGTGGCCAACTCGTGCGCTCCTTTACAGTGAATGAAGGCGCCCACAGCCTCGGCTGGAACGGCAGAGACAGCAAGGGTGCCGTCTGCGGAAGCGGAATCTATTTCTACAAACTCAGCACCGCCTCCTGCAACCAGTCAAGAAAGATGGTCATCATCAAATAAACCTATCTTGGTTCACAAATCCCGGAGCTAACGCTCCGGGATTTTTTGTGCCCCAAAATCCCCGTCGCTAAGACAAAAACCTTCCCAGGCCATTGGAATTCCACGACTTAATAAGTCAAGACACATCCTAAAAAACCAGCCTGGGAGAGGATATAAACCTGACTTAACAGCAGGCTGGCAGAAATCTTGAGTTTAGGCTTGAAAATTGTATGTGGAGGGATAGAATTACATTTATGGAGAACAACTGAAATGCCCGAACGAAACTGGCTGACACTGATATTCCTGATAGTGGCTGTGGCGATGAGCCCCGTGCTCTTGAAAGCCGATCAGGCCTTGCCTGGTGACCAACTGCAAAACTATGGCCGCTTCACTGAAACACCGCCTCCAGAAGGCTCCGTTCGCCCCATTGCTGAATTTGAGCCAGCCTCCCATGTGATGATCCGCTGGCCTCTGGGCATACCGCTTTCGCTGGTGGCACAACTGGCCAACACAGCCAGGGTGATTTGCCTCGTTTCCTCAACCTCTGAGCAAAACTCTGCCACTTCCTCTTTCAACAACGCTGGAGTGAACATAGCCAAAGTGGATTTTATGACCGCAGCCACGGATTCATATTGGACCAGGGATTATGGCCCCTGGTTCATTTTTGACGGAAACGGCGATTACGGCGTAGTGGATTTCCGCTACAACCGCCCCCGACCCAACGACAACCTCATTCCGCAGGTTTTTGCCAACCAACTGGGACTTGATTACTATGGTATGAATCTCTACCAGACTGGCGGAAACTATATGTGCGACGGCATTGGCACAGCCGCTCAGACCACAATCGCTTATACCGAGAACCCCAGCCTCACACAAACCCAGGTTGCGCAGAAAATGCACGATTACCTTGGTATTGAAAACTTTCACGTATTGCCAGACCCCAATGACACATATATCAATCACATCGACTGCTGGGGCAAATTCCTTGCCCCGGACAAAGTGTTGATCCGCAGTGTGCCTTCCAACCATGCTCAGCATGATGAAATCGAGCAAACCGCCGCGTTTTTTGCCTCCACCAACTGCGCCTGGGGCTATCCATACCGGGTTTACAGGGTGAACACACCTCAAAACCAACCTTATACAAACTCCCTGATCCTGAACAAAAGGGTGTTCGTGCCGATCATGAACAGCACCTATGACGCTGCTGCGCTGCAAGTTTACCAAAACGCCATGCCCGGATATGAGATCATAGGTGTAACCGGCTCTGGATACACTCCTTGGGAATCAACTGATGCCCTGCACTGCCGCACCCACGAAATTCCGGACCAGCACATGCTGGAGATACGGCACCAACCCTTGCATGGCCAATATGAGGTCAACTCAGCTTGGGAATTCAACGCAGAACTGATTGCGCACAGCGGCCAGGCACTGATCACGGATTCCCTATTTGTTGCCTACAAGGTTAACCAGGGTATCTGGCAGACAGCGCTGTTGGCTTACAGCTCAGGAAACGGTTACGGGGCCACGCTTTCAGGATTCGCGCCCGGAGATACCATCCGTTACTACCTCCACGCTGCTGACCAATCCGGCCGAGCTGCCGACCATCCTTTGTTCGCGGCTCTGGACCCCCATGTTTTTGTGATCACTGGAGACACCGAAGCCCCAGTCATACTGCATAATCCGCCTACATCAATCGCCAATGGCAATCACATCTTCTCCGTTACAGTTTCTGACAACGTTTCGGTTAGTGCTGTTTGTCTCCGCTACAAGACCGACGACGGTCCAATCACGGAAATCCCCATGTTGACTGATCCCGAAGGCCCGCCCAATTACTGGTGGGCAGAGGCAAATCTTCAGTTCGAGGCTGGGAGTGAGTTTTTTCATTACCAGATAGAAGCCAGGGACGGCGCCAACCCTGCAAATATTGCTACCTACCCCTTCCCCGGTGAATGGCTGAATATCCCTATCGACCTAGTGAGCATATCTGACGATAATATCCCTCAACCTGAACATTATTCATTATGGACATATCCAAACCCATATCATATTGGTTCAACTGCCTATCTCACAATAGAATGCAAGGATGTGGTAAATTATACACCCATGTTGAATATATTCAACAGCAGAGGTCAGCTCGTTTATAACGAATCCGGGCCCGTTTCCTCTACTGATGGGGTTAAGTTTCTTTGGGACGGCTTGGACATGTGGGGAAGAAAAACGGCGCCAGGTATATATTTTATTAGAGTTGACGCTGACGCTATTACACTGTCCTGCAAGGTCTTGATCATGGAATAAGGCGCTGTGGAATTTAATCCACAGCACAAAAACGCAAAAAAACGAAAAAAAAGCTTGACAGAATAACCGATATTCCTATTAATGAAGCCAGCCTACAGACCCTACATAGAATGCCCTCCGAGCAGTGGGGATACCGCCCGGTATTCCCCACTGTATTTTTTTACGCCTGATTTGGAGAGAAAATGAAACCTATCTTTCTGACCCTGGCCGTTATCCTTTTTTCTTTCCCCTTCTTTGCCGGTCAGCGCATGGTGGCCCGCATAGACTTTCCTTCCCCCGTCACCTTGGATCGTTTTGTGAACGAGGGAGCTGACATCGCTGCCTACAAACCCTGCGTCTGGCTGGACCTCGTGCTCTCCCAAAGCCAGTTTGACCTTTTGCGCGCAAGCGGACCGAACGGCCATTTTATCACGCACAAGTTGGCCAGGATAAGGTAACTGGCCCTCTTTCAAATCAGGCAGGTATGTCTCAGGGACTGAATATGATAGAGAGGCTGTGAAGTGGCCAGCAGCCCCGCGGAAAAGCGAAGCGATGCCATCTGGCCATTAAGGCCCTTTCCCAGGTCCCTGTTGCGCCTCCCGCATAATGCCCGCATTTAATGCGAGAATCATCCGGGGGGCGTGCGGGCACGATGTTCGCAAGCGCTAAGGGCGTGGTAGCAATCCTTTCGCTTCTCCGCATAATCCAATAAAGCACAAACTAAATGATGTTTCAAGATGTTGACCCGTGCCCGCTGAATTTGGCAGTATTCACAGCTTTCCCTCCTTTCCGATTGTTTTTGCTGGACAATATAAGCGTCGGTAGAAATGTGTGAACTGATCTGTTTCCCGTGAGAGTTTTGTCTGCCACGGAAAACAGCGAGGCTGGAACGAAAGTTGCATTGATTGGCTTGTAATGAAGCTGCAACTATCGTCTCATACCAGCCTGAAATTGATACTAAATGAGGAAAGATGACTGTTTTGATCATTGCGACGGTGCTCATGATCGCCTTCTGGACCCATGAATACTGGAGGCACCAGCGCAACGTGAAAGCAATCCCTTTAAGGATCCATGTAAACGGTACCAGGGGAAAATCAAGTGTGACCCGTCTTATAGCTGCCGGCCTGCGCGCCGGAGGCAAATGCACTGTGGCCAAGATCACAGGCACCCTGCCTCGCGTGGTGCTTCCAGATGGCAGGGAGGCTGCGATCGTCCGTCTGATGGGCGCCAACATCATCGAACAGAAATACATTTTCCGCTATGCCGTTAGAGAAAAGCCGGACGCCATCGTGATTGAATGCATGGCCGTGAATCCTGTTTTCCAGTGGATTACCGAACGCAAGTTCGTACGCAGCACCATCAGCGTTATCACAAACTGCCGCGCCGACCATCTGGACCTGATGGGTTCCACAGAACAAAGCGTGGCGATGTGCCTCAGCAACACCATCCCCACTGGCGGCATCTGCTATACGGCGGAAAACTCCCACTTTGGCCTGCTGAAAAAGGTTGCCCAAAAACGCAATTGCCAAATTCATAAAGTGCGCCCTGTGGATGTGACCACCCAGGAACTGGCTCAATTCCGCTATATCGAGCACGCGGAAAACGTTCAGCTCGCCCTGGCCGTCTGCGCCGAAGCCGGTGTATCCAGGGAAGTGGCGCTACGCGGCATGCAGAGCGCCAACCCCGACCCAGGCGCCCTGCGCAAATACGTGATTCGGGAAGGACGCAAACGCATCACTTTCTACAATGTTTTTGCCGCCAACGATCCCGAATCCACCGCCAAAGTGATCAACATGGTTACTGGCCATCTCACGGACGTGATCAAGATCATCATCCTGAACACCCGTGCTGACCGGATTTTTCGCTCGCACCAGTTGGTGGACGCTGTGAACAAGCTGGACTATTCGTATCTGCTGCTCACCGGCGAAATCTGCGACAAGGTGGAAGCTTACGCCTTGCAAGCCGGGTTTCCCCAAAAAAAGCTTTTCACCCTCGGCGAACCTCAGCCTGAGGAAGTCTATCGCAAAGTGGTGGAGCTCACTGACAGCGAATCCCACGTTCTGGGAATCGGCAACATTGCTGGCAGCAAACAGTATGGCGCGCAGATCGTTGCGCATTTCAAACATAAATCGAGAAAGCAAAATGAGGAATTAAAGTGGTTGAAGCAGTAATTCAGGCCGCGGTTGGCCTTGGCGTTATCATCAGCCTGATCTTCAGCGAGATGCTGGGCGCCTCCGCCGGAGGGATAGTCGTGCCTGGCTATCTGGCCCTCTATCTGGACAAGCCCATGCAGATCGTGGGCACCCTGGCCGTGAGTTTGCTCACCTGGGGCATCATCAGGATAATCTCCCAATTCACGCTGATGTTTGGTAAACGCCGCATGGTCCTGAGCATCCTGATCGGATTCATCCTCGGCTGGGCCACCCGGCTGCTTGTGATTCATAATGTCACCGTATATACATTTCAGATGCAATCCATCGGCTACATCGTTCCCGGCCTCATCGCCAACTGGTTCGAGCGCCAGGGTTTCTTTAAAACCATCGCCACAATGGGCATCGCGGCAATTGTTGTGCGCCTCGCCCTGATGGTGATTTTCAACGGGGAGGTCTGATCATGTACCGCCCCTCACTCAAATCCGGCTGGTCGCTAATCCTGCTCTTCGCACTGAGCCTCATCCTCTTTCTCATCGCCCATTTCAGCTATGTGACCATCAAGGCTGACTACTATGAACAAAAGGTGGAGGCCGCTCAGACCATGTCCGCCTTCATAGACAGCCTGAAAGCTGAACAGCAAAGACTCGGCATCCCCTTCGACCCCATCAACGACCCTTTCCAAACCGGACTGATCGGCATCGCGCGCAGCACCATCACCACGGACCGTGGCTTGCTTTCAGACAAACAAGCCGCCATCAATCCCAACCTGGCTGCGGTCTTTGTGGAAGAGTTTTCCCGTCAGGGCCTCAAAGCTGGCGATCCTGTGGCTGTTGCCATCACCGGCTCAAACCCCGGCGCGAACCTGGCCCTTTATGCCGCGCTGAAAACGATGAAGCTGGAACCCGCCATCATTGTGGCCCTCTCTTCCGCTTCCTACGGCGCCAATCGAGAAGAGTACACCTGGCTTGACATGGAAGCCATTCTCAAAAAGAAAGGCCTGATTGATTTCAGCAGCCAGTACGCCTCACTTGGCGGCAAGGATGACCTTGGCATAGGGCTTTCAGACCCTGGTATCAAAGCTTTGTTCGATGCCATGTCCCGAACCGGGACTGCCCAGCTCATCGGCGCCATCCTGGCAGACAACGTCAAAGCCCGCGAAAGCGCTTACAACCAGTTGCTGCCGGAGGGACAACGCTACCGCCTGTTCGTGAACATCGGCCGCGGCCTGGCCAACGTGGGCAGCATCCCAAACGCCAATCAGATCCGGGAAGGCCTTAACCCCAAGCTGGCTGAAGAGCAATTCGATCCCGAGGGCGTGATGATGGTCATGGCCCGCGAAGGCGTTCCGGTCTTCAGCATGCAGCATCCCCGGCGCTGGATTCGCCGCTACAAGCTGGAAGACGCCTCAGAACATATGCCGGAGCCAGGTGTCGGCCCCGCTTTCAGCCAGAAAAAACACAATGTCACCGTGGCTTCCATCTGCCTTGCCCTGCTCGTAGCTGCCATTGTGGCGGTTATTGTCCTGGACCGGCATGACCGCAATTTCATGGCCAACATCGTGGACCCAGATGAAGAATTATGATTTTGGAGCATAAATGTTCAAACGCCTGATCCTTGCCTTTTTTTGTCTCGCGGCACTTTCCGCTCTGGCAGCGAAGGTCAAGCCCCTCAGTTTCACAGACCCCGGCAACCGCCGTTTGCTTAAAACGGATGCCGGAAACCACTGGTACTACCGTTCCCTGCCGGAAAGATCAATGACCTTGGGAGTTGAGGGAATTTCCGCCATTCAGCTGCGTTCCTTCGGTCTGGACAACCTGCGCAAACCTCAGGTCACCACAATCATCGGTAAGGAGAAAAAAACTTGGGACCTAAGCCTGGAGCAGCGTCTCAACGGCTATTACATCTACCGCGAACTCAGCATCCCCATCCCCGCCGGAACTAAAAGCATCGAAATCCTTTGTTATGAGCGAAGTATCTATTTCCGAGCTTTCCATACCGTTAAAACCGCACCCAAGCCCAAGCCCGCAAAACCAGCCAACCTTGCCATCAAGGCCCACGGCGGCGTGATCACGGTCAGCCACAACGGCACGGACAGCCCTTATTACGTTTTCAACTCTTCCCAAGGGATGAAATTCACCCTCAACAACGGCCGCTCTGCCAACCTCTATGTGCGAGCCAGATTGCTGGACCGCAGCCTGCCGGCTTTTCAAATCTACCGCAACGGTGTTCTTCTGGATACCAAGGAATTCACTTTGCGCCGGAGCACCAAATACAAAGCTGTGGGTGTGGAACACCTCACGACAGGCATGAAAATCGAACTTGCGGGGCAAAGCGGGCCTGCTGATTATGAACTGCGCGCCGTGAGCGACCACATGTTTTTCGCCCGGCCGGTGCTGCGCAAGGCCAATTGAGGAACAGCATGACCGAACCACGCAAACATGTACATCCCGAACCCTCCTCCGATCCCGGAATAGAACCCTCAGCTAACAAGGACCGGCAGCCGGATCATAATACACGCCAACCAGTTAAACCGCCGGTGAAACCACCCCGCAACATCGTTCCTATCATCATGGGTTTGACTATCTTACTGCTCCTGATGCCCCAGCCTCTCTCCGCGCAACTCGACATCGGCGTCTCTATGAGCACCACATACTCCGATAATGTGTTCCAACTCTCCGAATATGACATCACCCGCTGGGACCATAGCCATCCCAACCTCGAATACGCTAACACAACCGACGACCTCAATCTCGGTGTCCGTTTCGATCTGGCTTACCCTCTCCGCTACCAATGGTGGAAATTCATTCCCTCCGTTACCGCCACCGTTTCCCAAAACATATTCAACCCAAACAAACAACGCCAGGACGCACTTTTCCGCCTCCGCGTGGAACGGTATTACTGGAATTTCACCGCCCTCTACGGCTATTATCCTGAAAACTACGTGCGCAGCTACGTGGATACCGACGGCACCCAACACCTTGAACCATACAGCTATGCCCGCAACCTCTACCGCGGAGACCTTAATCTCAAACCCTTTAAAAAAACCACGCTTCAGTTCCACGGTCGCTACGAGCAATATTATTACAACCAGTTCTTCACTGAATTCGACTCCAACGCCACCACTCTCGGCATCGGTGCCCGTTACGCCTTTCCCACTTTCAGCCTGGGCGCCAACTACCGTTACCGGATTTACGACAACTACCGCCATGACGCAGAAGACGGCAGTTATAAAAGCAACCGCTACAGTGGCAACATCCGCCTCAAAAGCACTCCCCTAAACGATGAGAAACCAGCCAGCCCCACCTTTTATCCTGAACTCACCCTATCCTACGAGGAACGCTTTTTCCAATCCCAGGATCCCTGGTATGGAGGCCGCGCCGATTTTATCTACAACACCTCTGCCGCCCTCAATTTCGATTTTGGCCCTAGTTGGAATATAAAGCTTGACTACTCTCACGCCTACAGGAATGTAGAATCACCTGTGGAAGAAGTCTGCCGCGCCAGGGAATACAGCGAGAACAAGGTTTCTGCCACAGTTAAATACAGCTTTTAGGTGAGAACAATGGAATTCAGAAAAGAAAGCAACATCAAAAAGATCCGCGAACTCCTCGATCTTTCCGAGAACCACAAGATCGAGCTCCGCCATTACAAAAATCCCGTTCTGGTCTGGGCGGTGGCGGACGGCACAGCCTATTACACCATCTGGGAAGAGGAACTGCTGGAAAGATACGGCCTCGCCAACGTGGACGGCTGGGACTTCGAGGAAGACCTGCTCTTTTGTCCGGACTGGATGGAGGATGAAGACGGCTTCGATGATGACCTGGATGACGATGACGAAGATGACGCGGATCTAATCTGCAATTTCAAGATGCCACCCCCGAGTAAGAAATAACCCCGGAAGATTCTATGCGGGTCGCGGTTATTGGTGAAGCTCCAAGAGAAGGGCGTATTCAACAACCCGCTCCGTATTCAGCCTTGTCCAGTACAAAAACGTTGAAATGCCCATCACCGCCAGGTTTTCGCCACCCTTTACCACGATAAAGACCCCCGCCAAGCTATCCTCGAGCTGATGACCCGCGAACTGAAAGCCGAATGATACAGCTCATGTTCCAATATTGGTATACATTCCCAAACGCCCTTTCCACCATCACGGCACCGGGAAAAAGGCAGTCCCCCCTCTAATTGAAAATGAGCCAAGAAGATATGAAAACCCATTGCCGGGCTACTCAAATCCGGAGATCAGCAAGCTCGGTGAAGAAAAAAGATTGACAAGCAAACGCAGTGAGAACAATGTGACTCAAATTGAATATCCGGGAACACAAGGATTGGCAATGGGCGAGCCTGAAAGGCTCACCAAAGCAGCCTTTCCCGGCATTATCCGCCCGGATCGCAAAGAGAGAAATAACACTTGTCTCCGGCCTCATAAGCTGGGCAAGCTAATTATTAGAAAGGAGAAATAATGAAGATCAGAACCGCATTGATGACAGTCGCCTTGGTGGCGATGCTCGTACTCAGCGCCTGCGCGCTGAAAGAGAAAGCCTTGGAATTGAGCAACGTTCCCGTGATGGGCAACGGAGCCGATTTCGTGAAAGTGGTCGATGGCAGCTATATGCTCAAACCAGTGGATGGCGGCCTGGAAATGACCATCAACGTTGAACTGCTGAAGCAGCTGGAAGGAATCGTTCCGGACAGCCTTACGATCGACAACATCGGAAACTGGACCATCTCATTCAAGAACGCCGCAGGCGAAGCTGTGATGGGTATGGAATCCGTCCCCCTCAAGGAAGAGCACAAGGCTGAGATCGTTGCCCTGATGCAAGGCTTGATCAGCGACAAGAAGGATCTCACCTTCATGCAGATGATCGAAGACAAAGCCGAAGTGAAACGCATCCTCGGCGAAGTGAACTCCATCGAGCTCAACACCGAGTTTGTCTATCCTGAAGTTGCCATGATGCCTCCGACTGAAGTTGTCGAAACCCCTGCCACCCCGGTGAAACCCGGCCAGAAACCGCCCGTCGTGCAGCCTCCGACTCCGCCCGCACCCCCTGCCCCGACCGTTTCTGATGCCAAGATCGATGACTTCGGCAAAGCCGTTGATCGTTACCTGGCCCTGAAAGCAAAGAATCCCACCACCCCCAGGGAAATGACCAGGCTCACACAGCTCAGAACCGAAGCTCAGAATCAATTGAACGCTCTCGCCGCCGAATTTGAAAACATGACCGGCGCGCAGAAAACCAAGTTCAACAACCTCAAAACGAAATTAGGCCAATAACTGATATCAGACTATCAAGACGAGACCCGGCTGATTTGGCCGGGTCTTTTTTTGACTTTGTTGCAACCTGATCAGGTAATTCGCTGGGTTCCAATTTCGAGATCATTGACTGCTGTAAAGCCTTGTTTATTATGTTTCATCTTCAAATATGGTGGTGAGTCAGATGGGGACGGTTTTCTATAGCATGGAGTGAAGTGGCTTGAGACTCCGCAAAGAAATGAAGTGACGCTGGTCTGGCCGTTAAGGCCCTGTCATGCGTCCCTGATGCGCCTCCCGTATGATACCCGCATTTGATGCGAGTATATGGCGGGCGGCGTGGGAGGGGGATGGTCGCGGGCGCTAAGGGCGTGACTGACAGGATATTGAGGTGGGTAAATACTTATGGCTCTATTTCAAATCAATTGGATGAGAGCGCTTAAACAGAAAGCAGCCCGGGAAACAAGAGGCGGAACCGAAATTCCGCCTCTTGATATCAGTGATAAATTGCCTGGATTAGAACCTCAGATGGGCATAAGCCTTGTTGGCTTCGGCCATCTTGTGGGTGTCCTCACGTTTCTTGATGGACGCGCCTTCTTTCTTGTAGGCGGCGATGAGCTCGGCGGCCAGTCGCTCGATCATGGTCTTTTCGCTGCGGGCGCGGGAATAGCTGATCAGCCAGCGGAAAGCCAGGGCTCGGCCGTTCTTTTCGTTCACTTCCAGAGGGATCTGGTAGTTCGATCCACCCACGCGGCGGGAAACGACTTTGACCATCGGGCGAACGTTTTCGAGGGCTGTTTTGAAGACTTCCAGCGGGGGCTGCTTGGTCTTTTCAGCGATAATGTCAAAGGCGCCATAGACGATTTGCTCGGCGATGCTCTTTTTACCTTGCTTCATCAGGCAGTTCATGAATTTGGAAACGATCACGTCGTTATATTTGGGATCCGGCAGAACTTCACGGACGACGGCTTTTTTCTTTCTTGGCATGGCTCATTCCTCCGTTTACTTCTTAGTCTTGGGACGTTTGGTCCCATATTTGGAACGTGAATTGACGCGTTTCTCGACTCCGGCGGAATCAAGAGCTCCGCGCACAATATGATAGCGAACGCCGGGGAGGTCTTTCACACGGCCCCCGCGAACCAGCACAATGCTGTGTTCCTGCAGGTTGTGGCCTTCTCCGCCGATATAAGCTGTAACTTCAAATCCGTTAACCAGACGGACACGGGCGACTTTGCGCAATGCCGAGTTCGGTTTTTTGGGCGTCGTCGTGTAAACACGAGTGCAAACTCCGCGCCTTTGCGGACATCCCATAAGCGCCCTGTTTTTCTTTTTACTCTCGATCTCGGTTCTGCCTTTTCGAATCAGTTGATTGATCGTTGGCACTGATTTACCTCCATGGTTTTGTATGTTTGGTTTTAGAAATTGTAGAAATCATCCGCTTCCTCATCCTGGCTGGAATGGGCAAAGCGATCAATGATCTGGGCGACAGTTTCACCATTGTTGACGGCTTCCTCGATCTGGGTGTTGTAGATTTTGGCTCCCGTCCCCACAGGGATACGATGGCCCAGAATGATGCTTTCCTTGAGGCCTTCGAGTTGGTCGACCCTGCCTTCGATGGCGGCTTTGGTGAGGACCTTGGTGGTTTCCTGGAAGGATGCTGCTGAGAGCCAGCTGTCGGTGAGAAGAGAGGTTTTGGTGATTCCGAGCAGCAACTGCTCAAATTGAGCAGGGGTCTTGCCGAACTGGATGATCTCGCGATTCTCTTTCTCAACCTTTATTTTGTCCACTATGTCGCCTTCAAGGAATGAGGTGCTGCCGCTGTCTGTGATGCGCACTTTTTTGAACATCTGGCGGATGATGATGCTGATATGCTTGTCATCGATCTTAACGCCCTGTTTACGATAGATTTCCTGCACTTCGTTAAGGATCATCTGTTGGGCTTCGATGATGCCTTTCACCAGCATGTCGTGAGGGTCGAAAGGACCATCGGAGAGGGCGTCGCCGCTTTCAACATGGTCACCTTGGTGAACGATGATGCGTTTCCCAGAGGGGATGGAGTATTTGCGGCCGGCCAGAGGCTGACCTTTTTTTACCATGTCGCCGTCGTTCACAATGCTTTCCTGTAGCGGCGGGATGGGCATTACTTTGCCGCAGAGCGGAGCTCCCACCTTCACGTTGTCATCGTTGTTCACAATGATCTGCAGGCTTTTGGGAATCTCATACACCACGGGTTGCTTGGAATTGCGCTTGGCGATGGAGATCAGCTTCTTCTTATCTTCCTCGATGATGGTTATCTTGCCGTCCTTTTCCGTGTAAACTGTCTTGTCGGTAAGGATGACGACTTGGTTCAAATACTCGTCGGACTGGACAAGAATCTTGCCTTCCACCGGCGCGAAGATGCCGTTGACAGGAGTCACGAAGATATCGCGTCCCGCCTTTTTCAGACCGCCGATGGTGACGATTCCCTCGATATCGGAGATTTTGGCTTTGTCCTTGGGCACGCGGGCCTCAAAGAGGTCCTGAACCCGGGGCAGGCCACCGGTGATGTCACGCTGTTTGATGGTCATACGGGATGTTTGGCCCAGGATGTCCCCGGTGTGCACAAAGCTGCCGTCCTCCACCCTGACCACCAAGCCTGCGGGCAGGGGAACCTGCACCGCGCTGCCATCTTCACTCACGATGCGGAACTGCGGTTGTTTCTTGCGGTCCTTGGATTCGATGATGGTGATGTCGCGGGAGAAGGTGATATCGTTGTATTCTTCACGGAAGGTGATGTCCTTGATGAAGTTTTCATAGTGGATAACACCTTTGGCCGTGGAAATGAGGGGGTTGTTGAATTGGTCCCAGCTGAGCAGCTTGGTGTTGAGGGCGATCTTTTGACCGTCGCGCACGTGCACCGTGGCCGCGTATTCAACCTTGTATTCTTCGAGGACCTTGTTTTCGTCATTCTCATCCATCACGAAGATACGGCCCAAATAGCTTACCGAAATCAGCTGGTTGTCGATGTTGGTGACAGTGTTCATCCTGTCGAATTTCACGATTCCGTCATGGTTGGAGACCACTTCCGCCATTTCTGTGGCAGTGGAGGCCGCCCCACCGATATGGAAGGTACGCAAAGTCAGCTGTGTTCCGGGTTCGCCGATGCTCTGGGCAGCGATAATCCCAACAGGATCGCCTATGGTCGCGGGTTTCTGGGTGGCTAGATTGCGTCCGTAGCATTTGGCGCAGACGCCACGCTCGGCTTCGCAAGTGAGAACGGAACGCACGTTTACGGATATGATACCGTGGTTCTGAATGGTGCGGGCCATCTTGTTGCTGATTTCCTGGCCGCTATGGACCAGAATCTTGCCAGTAACGGGATCGACTACGTCGTCAACCGCTGTGCGGCCTTGGATCCGGTCAGACAGAGTGGTAACCACTTCGTTACCTTCTTTGAGCACGCTCATGTTCACACCGCGAACAGTTCCGCAATCTTCAATGGTGATAATGGAGTTTTGGGCCACATCCACCAGACGGCGGGTAAGATAACCGGCGTCGGCTGTTTTCAGGGCTGTATCAGCCAGTCCTTTGCGGGCTCCGTGAGTTGAAACGAAGTATTCCAGCACGGTCAGACCATCCCGGAAGTTTGATTTGATCGGGGTTTCGATAACGTCAGCACCGCCGGTTGAGCCGATCTTGGAAGGCTTGTCCATCAGTCCGCGCATACCGCCAAGCTGTTTGATCTGGTCTTTGCTGCCACGGGCACCGGACTTGAACATCATGTAAATGGAGTTGAGTCCGTTCCTGCTTTTGGAAAGGTCTTCCATCATTTCATCAGTAACCCGGACGGTGGTCTTCTTCCACAGGTCCACGATACGGCCATAGCGTTCGCTTTCTGTGATACCGCCCTTTTGGTGGAGGTCGAAGACCTTTTTCACGTCTTCCTCAGATTCCCCGATGATCTCATCTTTGCGTTTGGGAACCACAATGTCGCTGAAGCTGAAGGTAACGCCAGCCCGGGTGGCATAGCCAAAACCGATCTCTTTGAGTTGATCCAGGAACTGGGCTGTGCGCCACTGTCCCACAGCGTCAAAACAAAGCATGGCCAGGTCGTTTAGTTTGCCTTTATCGTAAGTGATATTCTGGAAACCAACCTCGCGCGGGATCACCTGGTTGAATATCACGCGACCCACGGTTGTGACGATGAAATTCCCATCCACTTTCACGCGGATCCAAGTATGCAGGTCCAAATTGCGGGCGCCGATCACTTCTCCTTTGACGGAGTAGTTTTGTTCCTCGGATTCGTAAGCGGCGATCACTTCGTCCGTGCTGTAGAAATGACGCAGGGTGGTGATATCCTTGGGCTGGGGAAATTCCTCAACGGTAAGGTAGTAGCAGCCTAAAACTATATCCTGGTTGGCAGCCATAGCCAGCCTGCCGTTTGAAGGCAGGAGAAGGTTTCGGGTGGAAAGCATCAGCACCCTGGCCTCGATCTGCGCCTCGTGCGAAAGAGGCACATAAACACCCATCTGGTCACCATCGAAGTCAGCATTGAAGGGAACGCAGACCATGGGATGCAGTTGAATGGCCTTGTTGTCTGTAAGTACGGGCATGAAAGCCTGGATACCCAAGCGGTGCAGGGTGGGCGCGCGGTTCAGCAGTACAGGATAGTCACGTATCACTTCTTCCAGGATGGACCAGATTTCCGGCTGTTTCTTCTCGATGAGCTTCTTGGCGTTCTTAACCTTGTCCACTTCGCCCATTTTTTGCAGGCGCTCGATCAGATAAGGTTTGAAGAGTTCCACTGCCATGTCTTTGGGAAGTCCGCACTGGTAGAGCTTCAGTTCGGGGCCGACTGTGATCACAGAACGGCCTGAATAGTCAACGCGTTTGCCCAGCAAATTCTGACGGAAACGGCCCTGTTTTCCTTTTAACTGGTCAGTGAGGGATTTCAGGGGCCGGTTGCCTCTGCCCCTCACTGGGCGCGGTTTGCGGGAATTGTCGATCAGGGCGTCCACCGCTTCCTGAAGCATGCGTTTTTCGTTTCGCAGGATGACCTCGGGGGCACGGATGTCCAGAAGCTGTTTAAGCCGGTTATTGCGCGTGATCACGCGTCGGTAGAGGTCATTGAAATCCGCGGTGGCAAAGCGTCCACCTTCCAGGGGCACCAATGGCCTCAGGGTAGGCGGCAATACTGGCAAAGCCTGCATTATCATGTCTTCGGGCTGATTGCCGGATTTGATGAAAGCGTCCACGATCTTGAGCTTGTTGATCAGCTTTTGCTTGTGCAGGGTTGCCTTCTCCATTTTCAGCCGGGAGCGGATGTTCAGGGCTTCATTATGCAGGTCGATCCGGGCAAGAAGTTCCCGAATGGCCTCGGCGCCCATCATTGCGATGAAATTGTCCCCCACCTTGTCCCTGATCTCATAGTATTCGTCAACTTCGATCAGTTCGTACTTTTCGTAGGGGCTGTCACCCGGGTCGATAACTATGAAGGATTCGTAATAAAGGATACGTTCCAAGTCTTTGACCGTCATGTCCAGCAGTGTGCCGATCTTGCTGGGCGCGCTTTTCACGAACCAGATGTGGGCAATTGGCACAGCCAACGCGATGTGGCCCATGCGGGTACGGCGCACGCGTGATGTGGTCACCAGCACGTTGCAGCGGTCGCAGACCGTGTTTTGGAAGCGTTTTTTCTTGTATTTGCCGCAGGCGCATTCGTAATCCCTTTCTGGGCCGAAGATCCTTTCGCAGAAAAGGCCGTCCTTCTCGGGTTTAAGGGTGCGGTAGTTGAGAGTGTCTGGTTTTGTTATCTCTCCGTGCGACCATTCGTTTATAATCGTTTCCGGTGATGCTAGCTTGATGCGCACAGAATCGTATTCGTTGGGGCGGATTTCACGTCGGGTGTCTTTTAACATCTTTACCTCACTTCGCCCTTTTCATTGTCTTTAAGGAATTCGATATCGAATCCCAGTGACTTGAGCTCGCTGATGAGCACGTTGAATGATTCCGGAATGCCTGGAGGGGGTGGGTTCTCACCTCTTGTGATGGCTTTGAAGGCGTTGTTGCGCCCATCCACATCATCGCTCTTAATGGTGAGCATTTCTTCCAGCAGATGCGCGGCCCCGTATGCTTCCAGAGCCCAGACTTCCATTTCTCCCAAACGCTGTCCGCCGTGCTGGGCTTTCCCACCCAGAGGCTGCTGCGTGATCAGGGAGTAAGGTCCGGTAGAGCGAGCGTGCATCTTATCCGCCACCAAGTGGTTGAGTTTCATCATATAAATGATACCCACTGTTACACGTTCCTTGAAAGGTTCACCGTTTTTCCCGTCGTAGAGGACCTGTTTTCCGTCGGTGGGCAATCCAGCCTCTTGCAGCGCGGATTCTATTTCTTCCACTGAAGCGCCGTCGAAAATCGGGGTTTCCACCTCAAAGCCCAAAGTCTGCGCGGCCATGCCCAGATGGGTTTCCATGATTTGGCCGATGTTCATGCGGCTGGGAACGCCCAGAGGGTTAAGAACGATATCCACTGGTGTTCCATCTTCCAGAAACGGCATATCTTCGATTGGGGCCACGATGGAGATCACGCCCTTGTTTCCATGGCGTCCTGCCATCTTGTCCCCAACCTCGATTTTGCGTTTCTTGGCCACGTAGACCTTCACCATCTTGCGAACGCCGTATTGCAGTTCGTCACCGTGTTTGATGCGTTCGCGGGACTTGCGATAAATGTTCTCGCTCTGTTCCAGTGATTGCTTGATTTTGAGAATGATGTCGCTGTATATCTGTTCGTTCTTCTCGGTATCCTGAACCAGATGAGCGTCCAAGTCCAATTTTTTAAAGTTGATCCGGGCTATATCCGCTTTGGTGATCTTTTTGCCAGGGGCTATAAAATAGACATTTGTCTTTTCATCCCAGATGGTTTGGGCAACTTGGCCCAGAAGGGCTGCGGAGAGCTTTTCTTCCTTGAATTCCTCCACCTTTCTGCGGCGCAGGTTCAGGTCGCTTTTCAGCTTGTTGTATTTTTCGTCCTTGTCCTCTTCCTGTTCCATGCCCTCTTCCAGCCGGGAAAACATTTTCACGTCAATCACCACGCCTTCCATGCCGGGTTTGGCCTTGAGCGAGCTGTTGGTGAAATCACCAGCCCGGTCTCCGAAAAGGGCACGCATCAGATTTTCCTCCGGGGAAGGATCGATCTCGATGCTCTTGGGAGTAACCTTGCCCACAATGATATCGCCGGCCTGGATCACTGATCCCACGCGGACTATACCGGTTTTGTCCAGATTGCGCAAAGCATGGGCGGGAACGTTGGGTATGTCGTAGGCCAGTTCTTCGCGCCCATTCTTCACGTTGCGCACCAGCACTTCCATCTCTTCAATGTAGATAGATGTGAGAGTATCCTCACGGGCCACCTTTTCGCTGAGAATGATGGCATCCTCATAGTTGTAACCGTACCAAGGCATGAAAGCCACAAGCAGATTGGTGCCCAAGGCCAGGCGATTGTCTTCGACGCAGCCACCGTCCGAGATTGGCTGGCCCTTGCGGACCTTGTCGCCAATCCGAACAACAGGACGCTGATTGTTGCAGGTATCCTGGTTTGTGCGCACGAATTTCTTGAGCTCGATGCGGTTTCCCGTGCTCAGATAGTAAGCCTCGTCCGTTTCGCTGGTAGGCTTGATCTCCACATAGGCGGAGGTGACGTTGGTTACTGTACCGTCGTAGGGTGCCACGGCAATGTTGGAAGTGTCCATGGTGGCAATCTTTTCCATGCCAGTGCCCACAACCGGAGCTTTGGGATTGATCAGCGGAACAGCCTGACGTTGCATGTTCGAACCCATCAGGGCGCGGTTGGCATCGTCATGCTCGAGGAAAGGGATCATTGCCGCAGAAACGGAAACCATCTGTTGCGGGGAAACATCCATGTAATGCAGCTGTTTTGGATCCGCCAGGATGAAATCGCCCTTGTCGCGGGCGAAAACCGCCTCGTCGATGATCCTGCGATTATCATCCAAAGTCACATTGCATTGGCCAATGATGTATTTCTCTTCCTGAGCTGAGTCCAAGTATTCATACTCGTTTGTCACCACCCCATCCACGATTTTACGGTAGGGTGTTTCCATGAAGCCAAATTTGTTGATTCGAGAATAGATGGATGGAGACACGATAAGACCGATATTAGGCCCTTCCGGGGTTTCAATTGGGCAGATGCGTCCGTAGTGGGAAGCATGAACGTCGCGCACTTCAAACCCAGCCCTTTCACGGGTGAGGCCACCCGGGCCCAAAGCTGAGAAAGCGCGTTTGTGTCGTAGCGCTGCCAGTGGGTTGGTTTGCTCCATAAATTGGGAGAGCTGGCCTGTGAGGAAGAATGACTGCACCACCGAAATCAGCGCATTGCTGTTCACCAGATCGTGCACGGTGACTTCGTCGGTGTTGGAAATAGCCATGCGTTCATTAATGATCCGGGCAACCATGGACAAGCCGGTTTTATACTGCTCTTCCAATAACTCGCCCACGGTGCGAACACGCCGGTTCGAAAGGTTGTCAATGTCGTCAACCACATCTTGGTCATGGTAGATTCTAACCAAGGTCTTGAAAATATGTACTAAGTCTTCCACGCAGAGAGTCAGAAGGTTGGGATCGACGTCGATGCCAAGGCGGGTGTTTATCTTGTAACGGCCAACCTCATCGAGGTTGTAGCGTTTTTCGTTGAAAAACATCCTGTCAACCAAGGCTTTTGCTGTTTCCAGGGTGGCATCTTCGCCAGGCCGGATCAGGCTATAGATCTTTTTAAGGGCGTCTTCCTGATTTTCGGTGGGGTCTTTGGCAATGGTGTTTTCAAGCACTTTTCGGGCGATCTCATATTCATAGTCGATCACCTCTACCTTTTTGATGCCGTTCTCTTCCAATATTTTGATCAGGGAATCGGTCACCTGCTCATTCACGGTTGCCAAGGGATCTTCAGAACCCTTGACCCTGATCTCTTCGTAGAGATGGCGGCCTTTCGCCTCTTTCAGCTTCAGGGTCTCGCTGACGTAAAACACCTTGCGCAAATCTTGGTTTGTGGAAATTCCGATGGCACGGAGCAGGACGGTGACCGGAAGTTTACGGCGTTTGTCAATGTGCACATACATCACATCGTGGATATCGATGTCAAATTCCAGCCAGGAACCATTGTAAGGAATCACCTTGGCTGAATAAAGGGTTTTGCCGCTGGTGTGCTTTTCCTCTGAGAAAAATACACCGGGTGAACGCTGAAGCTGGGATATGACCACCCGCTCAGCGCCGTTGATTATGAAAGTGCCTTGGTCTGTGATGAGGGGGATTTCACCCAAAAACACATCCTGTTCGATGGTATCCTTGTGTTCCCTGACCCCTTCGTTCTGTTCGTATATCGTGAGCCTTAGCTTGACCTTAAGGGGTGCCTGATAGGAAAGATTGCGTTCCCGGCACTCGTCGATGGAATACTTCTCCTGCAGGATATTGTATTCTTGGAATTCCAGCAAAAAGTTGCCTTTTATGTCCTCGATCGGGAAAATGGACTCAAAAACTTCCTGAAGCCCTTTTTTCTCCCGGCGCTTGGGATGGATGTCCTTTTGCAAAAAGTCATTGAACGAATCCACTTGCATAGCGAGCAGATTGGGTATTTCCACTTCCGGGATGCCCAGTTCGGCAAATCGTCCGGAAATCTTGGAAAAACTCTTTGTCTTTCTCAAAAGCTCACTCCTTTGCGGTCTCTAACCGTTGCATGGTAAAATGTGTTGCTTACGCATACCGCCAGATGGCGGTGAAAAAACCTGTCGTGAATACGGGGACAGGAATGTCGCTCAGACAATGGATAGAAGGTTTGATATGAAACATAACAAGTCCAAAAAAAGTCCCTCGGGACTTTTTTTGGACATAAGTTAGGGAATGGATACCCTATTTAACTTCGACAGAAGCACCGACTTCTTCGAGTTTTTTCTTAACGGATTCGGCTTCTTCTTTGCTGACTTTTTCCACAACCATCTTGGGGGCGCCGTCAACCAGGTCTTTGGCTTCCTTGAGGCCAAGCTTGGTGATCTCGCGCACGACCTTGATCACGTTGATCTTCTTTTCGCCAGCGCTGCCAAGGATGACGTCGAACTCGGTCTTTTCTTCCTGAGCTTCAGCGCCACCGGCAGCCGGAGCAGCAGCCACTGCCACAGGAGCGGCGGCTGACACACCAAATTTCTCTTCCATTGCTTTTACGAGTTCAGAGATTTCAAGCAGACTCATCTCTGAAATCAGGTCAATAACTTGGGTTATTTTATCGGACATTTTTTCCTCCAGGGATAAATATTATTTTTAGCTTGCCTTTGTTTTGGCAACGGCATCAAGCGCGTAAACAAGCTTACGGGAGATACCTTGGGAAACATTCAAGAAGTTAGACAGAGGAGCGTTCAGGCTGCCCATGACTTTGGCCAGCAACTCTTCGCGGGTCGGAAGTTTTGCCAGTTCCATAAGCTGGACTTTGTCAAAGACCTGGCCTGTCACCAAGCCAACTTTGAAGCTTGGGAACTGGGCATCCTCCATCACATCCTTGATGAATTTGACGAGTACCTTGGCTGGGGAAACTTCCTCTTCTTTGCAGATGGCGAGGGCTGTTGGGCCTTGCAGGTATTCGTCGAGCTCGGTTATACCCAAGTCATTGAGAGCTATCTTGACGAGGGTGTTTTTCTGAACCAGGTAATCCACTTTCGCTTCCCGGTATTGGTTGCGCAGTTGATTCACCTGCTCCACGTTGATTCCCTTGTAATCTACCAGTACAATCGCTTTGGCGCCTTCAATACGTTCTTTCAGTTGTGCTACGATATCATATTTTACACTTTGAACCATTGTTCTCCTCCTTAGCTCTTCGCTTCCAGAGTTGCGCTTGCGATTTGCAGCTTGATGCCGGGTCCCATGGTGGTGCAAAGGGTGATGCTCTTGATATAGACTCCCTTCATGGTCGGCGGGCGGTCTTTGAGAACCGCGGCCAGAACGGCCTTGATGTTGTCTTTGAGCTTCTCCGCGGAAAAGCTGATCTTGCCGGCGAGGATGTGCAAATTAGCAAATTTGTCCACCCTGTAGGCGACCTTGCCGCCTTTGGCTTCTTCAACAGCTTTTCCCACGTCCATGGTAACGGTACCAACCTTGGGATTGGGCATCAGGCCTCGCGGGCCCAAAACCCTTCCCAGTTTGCCGATTCTGCCCATCATGGTGGGTGTGGTGATCACAACGTCGAAATCGAACCATCCGCCCGATATCTTTTCCATTAGATCATCCAATCCCACATAATCGGCACCGGCCTTCCTGGCCTCATCTGCCTTGTCGCCTTCGGCAAAAACCAGCACGCGCGAAATCTTGCCCGTTCCGTGAGGCAAAATCAGCGAGTTGCGAATCTGCTGATCGGCTTTGCGGGGGTCGACGCCCAGATTGAAATGGATCTCAACGGTTTCGTCAAACTTGGAAGCCGGATAAGATTTCAGGATTTTGATGGCTTCGTCGAGATCATAGCGTTTCTGGCGGTCATACATCCCGTAGGCAGTGTTGTACCTTTTGCTATGTTTCATTGACTCTCCTTATGAATATTATCTCCTGCACAAGGTGGGTCAGTCGTCAACGACCACACCCATGCTCCTTGCAGTGCCAGCGATCATACTCATAGCAGATTCAAGGGTATTGCAGTTCATGTCCTGGATTTTCAGCTGAGCCATGTTGCGCAGCTGATCCTGGTTGATATGGCCAACTTTCACTTTGTTGGGTGTGGCCGAACCCTTGGCCAGACCGGCCTCTTTCTTGATCAGGACAGACGCCGGCGGCGTTTTGATCTCGAAAGTGAAGGATTTATTTTTGGCGACATAGATAACCACGGGGAAAACCATCCCGGGCTGGTCGGCTGTTTTTTCGTTGAATTGGCGGCAAAATTCAGGGATGTTCACTCCCACCTGTCCCAGAGCGGGTCCCACCGGCGGAGCCGGAGTCGCTTTTCCTGCGGGAAGCTGAAGCTTCAGTATCGCCGCTACGTCTTTCGGTTTAGCCATTTTTCTTTACTTCCTATTTCCTTAAAATCTCCACCTGAGTGGCGTTCAGCTCCACAGGTGTACGCCGGCCAAAGACCGTTACATCGATCACAAGTTTCTGGCCGTCGTCCGCAACCTTTTGCACGATGCCTTCAAAATCCGTGAAGGGGCCGGCAGTTACCTTCACCAAGTCGCCGGGCATAAAATCGAATACCTTGCCCGGTTCTTTTTCCCTGTCCGCAATGCCCAAAAGCCGGTTCACCTCATCTTCATCCAGGGGAATCGGATCTTTGTGGTCTTTGGTCTGACCCAAAAATCTCGTTACTCCTGCGATGTTTAAAATGTAGCTGCGCAGTTCCGGTGTAAGTTCAGCCTGAATGAACACATAGCTGGTGAATAGCTTGCGCTCCTGCTCGATCCTTTTGCCTTCGCGCACGATGAAGGCTTTTCTCAGGGGGACCAGCAACTGACCCACATATTCGCTCAGCTCTGTGCCTTCCAGACCTTTCTCAATGGCTGTCTTGACCTTGTTCTCGTGTGATGAGTAGGTATGGATCGCATACCATTGCATTGCCACAGCGAATATCCTTTAGATGAGTTTAAACAGCAGGCCGAACAACTGGCCAAATCCGAAATCGACCAGGCTCAGAAACAGCGCCACTATACCGGAAATCACAATCACCACGACCGTGCCTTCCTTGATGTCGTCTTTGGTTGGCCAGGACACGGCTTTCATCTCAGTGACCACTTCGTGAAAAAAGCGCTGGATTTTTTCAATTATGAGTTTCATGTTTTCACCATTTAGCTTTGGGCCCGCATTATCCGCTGCGGGATGAAAATGTGGCAGGACAGGCAGGAATCGAACCCGCAACCCCCGGTTTTGGAGACCGGTGCTCTACCAGTTGAACTACTGTCCTGCAACATATCTTTATATTCTCAGCGTTAGCGCTGCTTGTGCAGAGTGTGCTTCCGGCAGCTGGGACAGAATTTCTTCAGTTCCATCCTGTTCGGATTCTTGCGTTTGTTGCGCGTGGTGGTGTAATTACGGTTTTTGCACTCTTCGCAAGCAAGGATGATGATGTCTCTCATTGTTCCCTGTCCAGAGGCTTATTCGATGATTTCGCCAACTACGCCGCTGCCGATGGTACGTCCGCCTTCGCGGATGGCGAAGCGCAGTCCCTGCTCCATGGCGATCGGGGTGATGAGTTCACCGGTGATCTGCACGTTATCGCCGGGCATGACCATCAGAACGCCTTCCGGCAGGGTCAGGGTTCCGGTCACGTCGGTGGTGCGGAAATAGAACTGGGGACGGTAGCCGGTGCGGAAGGGATTCTTTCGTCCGCCTTCGTCAGCGGTGAGAATATAGGTCTGACCGGAGAATTTGGTGTGCGGGGTGATGGATTTCGGTTTGGCAAGCACCATTCCGCGCTCCACGTCGGTTTTGGCAAAACCGCGTAGCAGCACGCCGATGTTGTCGCCAGCCTGGGCTTCGTCCAGAAGCTTGCGGAACATTTCCACGCCGGTGCAGGTGGTTTCAACGGTCTCGCGGATACCAACGCGCTCCACTTTTTCGCCAACTTTGATTGTGCCGCGTTCCACGCGTCCGGTGGCCACGGTGCCGCGTCCCGGGATCGAGAACACGTCTTCGACGGGAAGCAGGAAGGGTTTGTCTGTGGCGCGGTCAGGCTGCGGGACATAGCTGTCCACAGCGTCCATCAGTTCCTGGATCCGGGCTTCGCCTTCGGGATCGTTGTTCAGGGCTTTCAGGGCCGAGCCGCGGATCACGGGCAGGTCGCTGCCGGGAAATTCGTATTTTTCCAGAAGCTCGCGAACTTCCATTTCAACCAGGTCAAGCAATTCAGGATCGTCAACCAGGTCGCATTTGTTCATGAAAACCACGATCGCGGGCACGCCCACCTGACGGGCAAGCAGGATGTGCTCACGGGTTTGGGGCATCGGGCCGTCCGCTGCGCTCACGACGAGGATGGCTCCGTCCATTTGCGCGGCGCCGGTGATCATATTCTTGATGTAGTCGGCGTGGCCGGGGCAGTCCACATGCGCGTAGTGGCGCTTTTCTGTTTCGTATTCAACGTGGGATGTGGCGATGGTAATACCGCGGTCCCTTTCTTCCGGAGCGTTGTCGATGCTGTCAAAGGTGCGGAACGAAGCGCCGCCCTTTTTGCTCAAATACAAAGTAATCGCTGCGGTGAGCGTCGTCTTGCCGTGGTCGATGTGACCAATCGTACCAACATTAACGTGCGGCTTGGTACGAACGAATTTTTCTTTTGCCATTTTTCCTCCTGGGACCCGCTACCGGATCCCACGTCGTGTTTTTGTTTATTATAAAGAAAGTGGAGCTCAAGATCGGACTCGAACCGATGACCTCCTCCTTACCAAGGAGGTGCTCTACCTGCTGAGCTACTTGAGCTGTTAATATCTCGGCGTTGCCGTGCTGGAAAATGGAGCGGGAAACGGGGTTCGAACCCGCGACCCTCAGCTTGGAAGGCTGATGCTCTACCAACTGAGCTATTCCCGCTGGCATTCTCAAAATATGGTGGACAGGGAAGGATTCGAACCTCCGTAGACTCGCGTCGCTGGGTTTACAGCCCAGTGCCATTAACCACTCGACCACCTGTCCACAACCTATGGAGCCGATGAAGGGAGTTGAACCCCCAACCTATTGATTACAAATCAATTGCTCTGCCATTGAGCTACATCGGCGTCAAGATTTTCCATGCAATTTCAGCACCTGTTTTTTGTCAATCACTTTTCTTGCTGCACTCTATGTCGTAACCGAAAATCCCGGTTCGGCTCAAACAATTTGCCACCCCATTTTTTGTCAAGAAGACCTTTTTCTGCTTTGCCGAAATTCCTCTCCCCTGCCCGCTGAGAAGATGAAAGGAAGCTTTTACCGAAGATACACCCATGCCAATTTCTCAAGCTGCGCGAATCCGCCCAACATCCCTTGCTTTCACCTGATGGGCAAATCCCTTTTGATAGTGGCATGTTGAGCGGAATTGACAGAAATCACTTATCTGGATAGCCTATATTCAGATAGAGCGGATTGGGCTGCCATCATCCCAGCCCGAGGTCCTTGCTAACAAGCGGATCGATGCGGTCTGGCCATTAAGGCCCTATACTATGTTACGGATGCGCCTCCCGTATAATACCCGCATTTGATGCGAGCATCTTGCGGGAGGCATGGGAGAGGGAAGGATACGAGCGCTCAGGGCCTGGCTGACAGGACATTAGTATGGGTCAGCATTTCTTTTGCCTCCTGGCTTTACCCATTCGGTTTTGAAGATATCCAAAAAAGGGACCCGCGTGAAACGGGTCCCGATTGAGTTTTATTTTTGTGGAAGTGTTCGTTATTTAATGATCACCATCTGAGCGCGGCGGTTCTCCTGTTTGCCATCCGCCGTTTCATTCGAAGCGACGGGAACCTTGGAGCTGTAGCCCTTGCTTTCGATCTGTTCAGCGTCCACGCCTCTGGCCACGAGGTAGTCTTTCACCACCTTGGCCCGGTTGTAGGAAAGCGGTTCGTTGATTTTGTCGCTACCTGTGGAGTCGGTGTGCCCCTGGATTTCGATCATGATCTCGGGCAGCTTTTTGAGGGCTTCAGCCACGCGGTCCAGGAAGGGTTTGTCGCCGTCGCGGATAGTGTAGAGGTTGGTGTCAAAATGCACAGTGTGTTTCAGCAGGTCCTGCTCCAATTGATCGAGGATGGGGTTGCCCTGTTCTGGTTCTTCCGGTTTGACGGCTTCTTTGACCGTTCCGTTCACAGGGAGGTTGAAAGTCCCGGCGCCAGGGCTGGCGTGAGAGATATTACCTTCATATTTACCGGTTTGGGCTCCGGTGAGGCGAACCAGGATATCTTTGTCAAATCCTGCCGGAACGTTGACAGAAGTCTTCCAGGTCTTGCCGCCGTCGATCGAGATCTCAAATCCCTTCGGCGCGTCGATCATGATGTCGCCAGTGAGGTTGTTGCCCTTTATCTTGTAGCTTTGGGCAGCGGAGGGAGTTCCCACTTCGGTGGAAAACGTGTTTAACTTGCCTGTCTGCAAGATGATGGAGGGAACTTCCGGCGCGGTCACGGTGCCCGTCACCGGGACGTTTAAGGTTGGCACGCCAGGGCTGGTGTGGCTGATGTTTCCGCTGAAATCGCCAGGATTGGAACCGGTCAGACGAACCAGGATATCCTTGTCGAAGCCAGCCGGAACGCGCATTGAACTGGCGTAGGTCTTGCCGCCGTCGAGGGAAAACTCAAAGCCCGCGGGGGCGTTGATAACGATGTCACCTGTGAGGTCTTTGGCCTTGATCTTGTAGCTCTGGGGCGCGGAGGGAGTTCCCAGCTCGGTGGAGAAAGTGCCCAGGCCGGATGAAACCAGCGACAGGGTGGGCAACAGGGGTTCGCGAACCACGCCGTTCACTGGCCAGGACAGACCGCCCGTGCCTTTGCTCTGGTGGCTGATGCTGCCATCGTAAGTCCCGGCTTTTTCACCGGTCAGGCGCACCCAAATATCACCGTCAAAGTCAGCCGGCACGCGGACCGATTTGGCCCAAACCTTGCCGCCGTCGATGGAAAGAACGAAACCTTCGGGAGCTACCAGATCAATGTCGCCTTTGAGGTTTTTGCCTTTCAGCTTGTAGGATTGGGCGGCGGAAGGAGTTCCCACCACGGTGCTGAATGCGTCCAGCTTGCCGTCATAGATCAGTTCCGGAACGGCGATCGGGGTGCCAAAATGGATGCCGAGGCCAACGTAGGGCGTGAGCAGGGCGTCATTTTCAAAATGGTTGCCCGCATTATCGGTAAGGTCAATGTTGTCCTTTGTGAAAAGGTCGTATTTGACTCCCAGGTCCAGAGTGGTGTTCCACTTGGAGAGGAAGGAAATGCCGGCCGCGGCGTGGGGCAGGGTGAAATGGCCCCTGAAGCCTGCCGGAACGCTGGGATTGCTGCCAACGCCATTTTCGTCTCTGCTGCCGTGGGTGGACCAGCCTCCGCCCAGGGCCACGAACGGAGAAATGCGCCTTACGAGGGCCTTTTCCTGAAAGTTAAGCGCGCCTGCCTTGGTGGGGCGCAGCTTCAGATACAGATTGATTCCTTCCAGAGAGGAAAAATAGGATTCGTTGGGATCGTCACCCTCAACTTCGACATTGGCGAACCAGGGGCTGATACCTACGCCCAGCCAGTCTTTGATCATCCAGGCATCCCAACTGAGCGCCCAGGCGCCTTTCATTTTGTTGGTTCCCTCGATGTCATCTAATGGAATGCCAACTCCCCCTTCTATTGTGAGGGTGCTTTCAAAAGCATGGATCGCCGGCATTAGAGCCAGCAGCAACAGTGTAATAAGAAGAGTTTTGGATATTTTACTCATGTTTACCTCAATTAAATTAAGTTTCTCCCGTTTGATTCCAAACTATGTGCCGGCAGCAATAATGTCAAGCACTAAATTTCCATTTTGCTTGCAACCTGTGTATTATATTCCACAAATGTCCCTTTACCCAGAATCAGATGCAATTGTGGAACCATAATTGCATTATGGTTTGTATCCCCTCAGACTGCCAAAAACTAACCGATTCCATATACAAGCATTTGAGGGATAATTACATAGCAGACCCGGGAGCTGATTCTCTGCCAAAAGGCAAGGATCGCCTTGGTTTTGGAGATTACATGAAACAGTTATTGCTACTTCTGTTCCTCGCCCTGTCAATTTCCGCGGGATTCGCGCAAATCACCGTTTTTTCTGACGATTTTTCCGATAATCAAAACACCAGTTGGACCACCAACGGCCCGATCGGCTCCAGCGCCTGGTCCGTGAACCGTTCTGGAGTTGACTGGGGCGCACGTCGCAACAGCGATCCGGCCCAACTGGAACTAACCAACGATGCCAGTGGAACGACCAATGCAGTCGGCTGGGTCTTTGCCCATGCTCCCACTTCAGGGTTTTCTGCTCCCTACAACACAACTCTTGGCAGTATTGACGGCCTGGTGACCTGGTACGTGAACCTTAGGCAAATCCGAACTGACCCGTCAGGTTTTGGCAGCGGAAACTATGGTGTGGCCTTCATCTTGGCAGGCACCTCCACCACCGCCAATAATAGCGGTACCGGCTACGCCCTGGCCCTGGGGCAAACCGGCTCGACCGACCCACTCAGGCTGGTAAAATATAGCGCCGGCATCAATTCCCTAACTAACCTCATCGTTAGCAACACTTCAGGACTGACTGATTTTGGCAATGAATACCTGAGCGTAAAAGTCACCTACGACCCTGACACCAACACTTGGGAAATGTTTCTGCGTAATGACGGAACCTCCGGTTTTGCCGACCCCAAATCCGGCATATTGGTTTCACAGGGAACCGCTATTGACGCAACCTACACTTCAGTCGCGCTTGAATATCTGGGCGCTTACTGGCAGGGCTCCACATCGGCCAGCCAGACCGCCTTTTTCGACAACATCACCGTTCAAGTCACGCCAAATTCCGCCGTTTATGTCTATCCCTCGGCCCTGAGCGGTTTTTCCTATATGGCAGGCTTGGGACCTTCTGAAGAGCAAAGCTTCACGGTCAGCGGAGTTAATATTGTTTCAGATATAAGCGTCTTGGCTCCAGCCCATTATGAGATTTCCGCCACCTCTGGCAGCGGATTTGGTCCCAGTTTGACTGTATCTCCGACCAGAGGAGATATTCCCCCCACCACAATCTATGTGAGATTGAAAGCAGGACTGGAAGCGGGAACTTACAACGCTGAAAACATCAGCGTAAGCTCTCAAGGCGCTGCCACGGTGTATGTAACCTGCAGCGGTTCGGTAAGTTCCGGCGCGGCTCCTGAAACACCGATAGCCACCTCAGCTACCTCTGTTGGACCTTCGAGTTTCACCGCCAACTGGAATACTGTCCCTTACGCCAGCAGTTACAGGCTTGATGTTTATACAGGATCGGATATCAGCGACCTCTTCTTTTCGGAGTATATTGAGGGAACGAGTTACAACAAAGCAATCGAAATATACAACGGCACAGGTGCCACAGTTGACTTGGGCAATTACAAATTGCAGTTGTTTTCAAATGGAGCTTCAACCGCATCCAGCACACTGGATTTATCGGGTACTCTTGCAAACGCTGAAGTTTACGTGATCGCTCACCCCAGTGCTAATGCAAACATTCTCGCTGAGGCTGATTTGACCTCATCTACTGTGATAAACTTCAATGGAGATGATGCCTTAGCTCTGTACAAGATTTCTGCCAATAGTTACGTGGATATCTTTGGCCGCATTGGCGAAGACCCTGGCGATTATTGGGGTACGCCTCCAAATATAACCAAAGACCAAACCTTGGTCCGCAAAACCTCGATCTCGTCGGGCATCAGCCAAAACCCAAGTTCAGGCTTCCCAACCTTGATCACAGAGTGGGATTTTTACCCGGTAGATACCACCACCTATCTTGGTTCCCACACCTATGGCAGCAAGGCCATCAGCTACGTTCCGGGTTACCAGAACCTCGATGTAAGCAACGTCACAAGTTATCTGGTGACCGGCCTGAACGAGAATACAGATTATCATTACCGGGTGCGGGCAGTCAACCTGCACGGGACCAGCGCCAATTCCAATGAAATCAACGTAACCACCACTTCCAGCACAACGCCGATGATCTATGCAAACCACACTTTCGACCAGTTCAGTTCAACCGAGGGTGTTCCTTCCGCCGAGCAACACTACCATCTTTCCTCAGCCAACTTAACTGGAAACATCAGCATCTCCATCCCAGCCGGATTCGAACTTTCCACCAACGGTGGTAGCAGCTATCTAACCGGCAGTGCCAATGTATCATCCTCCTTCAGCGGAAATGTCTATGTGAGGCTGACAGGCACCCCGGGTTCCTGGAGCGGAAACATAGTCCATTCCAGCCCTGGAGCTACTGACATCAATCTTTACGTATCCGGTCGGGTAACCAGTGAAAGCATTACCACGCCTACGGTTCAGGCCTCAAATATCACCGGATATCCAGCCTACACCTCCATCACGGCGGAATGGACCCCCGGCAACGGAACTCACCGCCTGGTCAAGGTCAACACAGCCAACAGCTTCAGTAACCCCGTGGACGGAACTACCTGCTCTGCCAATTCATATTACCTGGGCTCCGGCGAACAGGTGGTTTTCAACGGCGCCACCGAATACATCGAAGGCGAACCCTACAACGGAGTTACGGTCACCAACCTCAACCCAAACACAGTCTACTGGTTCCGGGTTTACGAATACAACGGCAATGGCATCGACACCAAATACCTCAGCTCCACCGCCACAAACAACCCCAAATCGATAACCACCACCTCGTCGGCGGGCAGTGGTTACTACGCAAACATATACGGCTACGGCACCACGATCAAAGGATTGCTGCACGACCTTTTGCGTACCACTCACACCACCCAATATTCCTATACATCCACAACAAATCAACTCAAGTACACTGACCAGGATCCCAACAATTCCGACAATGTGATCGAGCTCTACACCGGCTGGAGCATCAATGCCGATTCCTATGGAAGCGATGCCACCGACTGGAACAAGGAACACACCTGGAGCAAGAGCCACGGAGGTTTTGGCGACACAGCCCCCGCCGGAACAGACTTGCACCATCTCCGTCCCTGCGACGCAACAGTAAATTCCTCCAAGAGCAACAAAGACTTCGACAATGGCGGAACAGCAGTAACCGATGACTCTCCCCCACCCGGATATTCTGGTGCCACAGGCTGTTACCAGACCTACAACACTTGGGAGCCCCGTCCGGAAGACAAGGGTGACGTGGCCCGCATAATCATGTATATGGCTGTGCGTTATGAGGGAACGGACACCTCTTATGATCTGGAATTGGTTGACCATGTTTATACCGACCAAAGTCAAAACCTTCCCTATTATGGAAAGCTGGCAACTCTGCTGCAATGGCATGTTTCCGATCCTCCCGACGCCTGGGAAATCCGCCGCAACAACAGGATCGCAGAGCGTCAGGGCAACCGCAATCCCTTTATAGACATACCCGGTTACGCTGCCAGGATTTGGGCGCCCTGTCCGCTGTTCAATTCCGACATCACCGCCAACGGTTTCACCGCCAACTGGAGTGTTCCCATCACCGCCACCAAATACTATCTGCAGGTTGCAACGGACAGCCTCTTCACCAATATCGTTAGCGGTTTCTCCAACTTGAACGTGAACCTGTCCACCTCCAAAGCAATCACCGGCCTAAACGCTGGCGGGACATATTATTACAGGCTCCGCAGCTATTTTGAGGACGACTACGGGATGTGGTCACCCTATATGCAAGTTGTGCTGGAAAGCCCTGTGACCGCGACTGCGACCATAACGCCCTCACAAACCCTGGAAGAGGTGAATCTCAATGGAGCGATCATCACTTTGACACTTTCCGATTCAACTTTCCACGACAACGTGCTGCTTGCTGCCAATTTCACCCTAAACAACGCTCCAATGGGGCTAAGCGTACAAAGCGTCAGTTACGTAAATTCGACCACGGCAACTATCACGCTGGCTTACACCGGAGCGGATTTTGACGTCAATTATCCGGCTTTCTCAGTAACCATTGCTGCCTCAGAGATCAGCGTGGATTATCCTGTTACCAGCAACGCTGTTATCATCCACGCCCATGTGGAAGGAACAACCACCATCGCGCTGGAAGGGGCTTACCTCAAGCTAACAATTACGCCGGTTTCGGGCGCTCAATCCTATGTTGTTTATGGATCTTCCGACCCCTTCGGTAGCTATGGGCTGATCACTAACGCGGGAACCTTCGGCACCGGATCAGAAGCCAATGTCTGGCGGATTCCGGCTAATTACTTCACTGAAAACAGACATTTCTTCAAAGTATCCGCGGTACTCTGAACACCGTCTGATGCAATATGCGGGCTGCCAGCCGCCAAGCCGGTAGCCCGTTTTTTTTCGACTCTCTTTCAAGCCAGGTAGAAACAATCCGCGGACATCCTGGCGTCCAGCGAACGAAGTGAGCACGGACGACAGGATATGTTGTGGAAATCATCCACTGCTGCCGTCGATGCTTGTCACTTGCTCGACTCCAGCGTATAATCAGGGAGAAGTGACGCCGTCTGGCCGTTAAGGCCTTGCCCTGTGTTCCGGAAGCGCCTCCCGCACCATGCCCGCATTTGATGCGGGTATCATGCGAGAGGCGTGGGAGAGGGATGGACGCGGGCGCTCAGGGTGTAACCGACGGAAGGTTACGAAGAATGAGCAGGAAAAGTAACATCTGCCGGTAATACTCATCGAAGGAGCCAAACTGACCGCGAGAGCGTATGGACGGATATATTCATTGACAAAGAGGACAGCGCCGGAATTTATGGATTTTTGAGTGAAAATATCTGGAGTTATTGATGCAAGCATTATTTGGTGGAATCCTGGCCTTCCAGTGGCAACAGGCGGTGATGATCCTGATCGGCTTGGTGCTGATCTGGCTGGCCATCGCGAAAAAATATGAGCCGACCCTGCTGCTGCCGATCGGGTTTGGGACCATTCTCACGAATATACCCTTCTCCGCGGCTGTGGGAGAGCACGGACCGCTGCAGATCCTGTTCAATGCAGGCATCGCCACAGAGCTTTTCCCGCTGCTGATCTTCATCGGCATCGGCGCCATGATAGACTTCACGCCCCTGCTCAAAAACCCTTTCATGCTGCTTTTCGGCGCGGCGGCTCAACTGGGTATCTTCGTGACCTTTTCCGCTGCCACCCTGCTTGGCTTCAGCCTGAAACAGGCTGGCGCAATCGGCATCATCGGCGCGGCTGACGGCCCCACCTCGATTTACGTGGCCAACCGTTTCGCGCAGGACCTGCTGCCGGCGATTTCCGTGGCTGCCTATTCCTACATGGCTTTGGTGCCCATCATCCAACCGCCTGTGATCAAACTGCTTACCTCCAAGGAAGAACGCAAGATCCGCATGGACTACCAGGCCGGAGAAGTTCCCAAAGTGGTAAAAATCATCTTCCCCATCGCCATCACGCTGATCGCCGGGATTTTTGTGCCGGCTTCAGCGGCGCTGATCGGCTTTTTGATGTTCGGTAACCTGATCCGCGAATGCGGCGTGCTGGAAAGTCTGTCCAAATCAGCGCAGAATGAACTGGCCAACTTGGTGACGATCTTTCTGGGCATCAGCATCGCCTCCACGATGCGCGGAGAGGCTTTCCTGAGGCCGCAAACCCTTCTGATATTCATACTTGGGCTGGTGGCCTTCATTTTCGATACCGCCGGCGGAGTGCTCTTCGCAAAATTCATTAACCTTTTCCGCAAGAACAAGATAAACCCGATGATCGGAGCCTGCGGGATATCGGCCTTTCCGATGTCCGCGAGGGTTATCCATCAGATGGGGCAAAAAGAAGACCCCTTCAACTTCCTGCTGATGCCAGCCGTGAGCGTTAACGTGGGCGGCCAGATCGGTTCTGTGATCGCCGGCGGCCTCATTCTGGCGCTGTTGGGGAATGCATGAGCATTGATCTTGACGCCTTGCTGGAGCAGGCCCAGGCCGCGATGGAAAAGGCTTACGCGCCTTATTCCGGGTTCCGGGTGGGAGCCGCTCTACTCTGCGCTGATGGCAGCGTGGTCACAGGCTGCAACGTGGAAAATTCATCTTATTCCCTGACCATCTGCGCCGAGCGCAACGCCCTCTTCGCCGCTGTGAATCAAGGCAAGCGGGATTTCCTTGCCATTGCCATCTATGTGGATTCTGATGAGATGTTCCCTCCCTGCGGTGCTTGCCGTCAGGTTTTGGCAGAATTCAGCCCCCGCCTGCAAATCCTCTATGCCAATCGCCTTGGCAGCATCAGCAGCGACCTGGAATCCCTCCTGCCCCAAGCATTTAGCCTAAGAGAAGAATGATTTCCAGCCATCCCGAATTGCTCCATTGCCGGGTCTGCCCTCAAAACTGTGGCGTGAACCGTTACGAAGCCACAGGATTCTGCGGAGCGGGAGCATCAATCAAGGTAAACAGCGCGCACCTGCATCATGGCGAGGAACCTGTTCTCAGCGGCACCGGAGGCAGCGGCACCGTTTTCCTTTCCTATTGCAACCTTCGCTGCGTTTTTTGCCAGAATCACCAGATATCACGTCTGGGCTGGGGCAGTGAGATCAGCGAAGAGGATTGCGCCGGGATGATGCTGCGTTTGCAAGAAGCCGGAGCCCACAACGTAAATCTGGTCTCACCAACGCAATACACACCTCAGCTTGCTACAGCGATAAAGCTGGCTCGAGCCGGAGGCCTCTCTATTCCAGTGGTTTGGAACAGCAACGCTTATGAAACCGTCGAATCCCTTCAAACCCTGGCCGGGCTGGTGGACATCTATTTGCCTGACCTCAAATACGCGCATCCAGCCTATTCCCTAACATACTCCCAAGCAAGGGATTATCCAGCCATATCCTTGAAAGCCGTGCAAGTAATGCAGAGCCAGGTAGGTAAGCTTGTGATATCCAATAGCGGATTGGCCCTTCGCGGGCTTCTGGTGCGGCATCTGGTGCTGCCCAACCGTCTGGCCGGCACGCGTGACCTGCTCTACACCCTGCGCGAAACCCTGGGCGAGGGTGTTTCCCTCAGTCTGATGGCCCAATACTATCCCACAGCCGCGGCTCAAAACATCCCCGAACTGGCCCGCGGTCTTCATCCCGGGGAATACGCCGAGGCGCTGGATCTGGCCATGAACCTTGGTTTTACCGATGTTTACGCTCAGGAACTCGACCCCTCACCAGACTGGACCCCGGCTTTTTCACCGGAAAAATCCGGACCAGATGAACCCATCACCCATTTTCACGGAAAAACACATAATGCCAAATAGATTCAAAGCCATACTTCTGGGCATGATCCTGCTCTCATGTTGGGCCTCTTTTCTTGGCGCCGATATCAATCTGCTCTACATGCCTGCCAAGATTCCCAAAAAACTGCCCACTCAAACCCTGGAAAACCGTTCCTACGTGGCGCTGGAAAAGATGAACACGCTGCTCCAATCCATGATCAGGGTTGAATACAGCGAGTATAACGACCACCGTATAAACATCTGGTACAATGGCCAGCAGTTCACTTTCATCACCAACTCGCCTTATTACAGTTTTGCAGAGGGTGTGTTCAACATGCAGTACTCCTTTTTGCAGGTGGGTGCTGAATACTATCTTCCGGAAACCTTCTTCCTGCAGAACCTGCCGCTTCACTTCCCAAAGGATATCTATCTCAAAGACAAGGTGTTGCACATACCCCGCCCAGTGGACAAAGGCGTGGTCCGCATCGTGCTTGACCCCGGCCATGGCGGCAAAGACCCCGGCGCGGTGGGAAAAAACGGAACCCGCGAAAAGGACATCAACCTGAGCGTGGGCCTCATGCTGAAATCGATGCTGGAAAAAGAGCTGGGTGTGGAGGTGCTGATGACCCGCTCCGATGACCGCTTCATTCCCCTTTCAGGGCGAACCAAATTTGCCATGGACAAAAAGGCCGACCTGTTTGTGAGCCTGCACACCAACGCCTCCAAAAACCGCAGCGCAAAAGGCCTCGAAACATACTATCTTTCAACCTCTTCCACTTCCGATTCGCGAGCCGTGGAAGCTCTGGAAAACGACGTGGTTGAGCTTTACGAAGGAGCCGGGGCAAAGAAAAAATACGACGCGCTTGACTTCATCCTCAGCGACCTGAGCCAGACCACATATCAGGAATACAGCAACGAACTGGCAACCCTGGTCCAGCGCAACATGGTTTCAGGAGTGCAAGGCCAGGACCGGGGCGTGAAACAAGCCAGCTTTTACGTTTTACGAGGAGCCTTCATGCCCGCCATCCTGATCGAGATGGGATTCATCTCAAACCTCAACGAGGAAGCTGCACTGGCCAACAAACAGTATCAAGAACGCATGTCCCGCACCATCTTTGAAGGCATCAAACGCTTTAAGTACAGCTACGACAGGGTTCTCAAGACCAATTGAAGCATCCATGCCGCTGAAAGTGATGAAAGTCCAACCCCGCAGCCCAGCCGCCAAAGCCGGAATCAGGGACAGCGACACCATTCTCAGCATCAACGCCATGCCCATCAACGACTTTTTCGACCTTGAGTATTACGGCAACGATTACCAGCTTGAGTTTGAACTGAAGGGCTCAGACAGTAACTGTAGAATTCTCACTTTGCTGCGCCAGCCGAACAAGCCCCTGGGCATAGAGCCAGAACCCCACGAAGTTGCTTCCTGCGCCAACAGCTGCGTTTTTTGCTTCATCGACCAGTTGCCGTCCGGATTGCGCCCCACCCTCTATCAAAAAGATGACGACTATCTCTTTTCCTACGTATTCGGGAATTACATCACGCTGAACAACCTGAGCCCCACTCAGCTCAAACGCATTGTGAATCAGCATATCAGCCCGCTCTATGTCTCCGTGCACAGCACCGATCCCATGCTTCGCAAGAAGCTGATGCGCTACCGGACTGATTTTGACCTGCTTCAAACCCTGCGTTACCTTTCCGGCCAGGGAATCGACTTTCACCTCCAAATAGTCTGTGTGCCGCAATACAACTGTGGGGACCGGCTCCGCGCCACTCTCAGCGATCTGCTGGCTGGTTCCGTGAATGTTTTGTCCATCGGAGTGGTGCCAGTTGGCCTAACCGGTTTCCGGGAAAACCTTACAGAACTTAAGCCCTTCACAGCGGAGCTCGCGGCGGAAACCATTGCCATCATTGATTCTTTCAGGCAGCAGGGCCAGCCAGTCCAAGCCGCGGACGAGCTTTACGTCATGGCAGGCCTGTCTGTTCCGGACGAAAATTATTATGGGGATTATCCCCAGTTGGAAAACGGGATCGGTATGCTCCGCCTCAGCAGGATGAATTTCCGCAGGCGCTGCAGTGCCTTAATCAAAGAGCTGGAGAAGGCCGGGATGCCTTTCGTGATGCTGACCTCGCGTTCGGCAGAATCCACAATCAAAGAACTGGCCGGCAGGCTGGAACCAAAGCTGGAAAAAGCCTCTGTGCGGGTGAAAGCCATAGCCAACAACTGGTTGGGAGGCCAGGTTAGCGTGAGCGGTCTGCTCGCGGCGAAGGACATTCTGGAACAACACAATGCAACCGGAAACGAAGGCCTGATCGTGCCTTCCAATATTTTCAACCATGACGGGATTACCCTGGACGACGTTTCCCAGATCGAGTTCCGTGACCTCTTGGGCCGGCCACTGCTAGTGGTGGACCAGTATTTCGAGGATTGGGAATGGATCTGACCAATATCACAATCACAACAATCCGACCTCAAGAACGGGAGAACAACCTATGAAACATGCTGCACTGATAGTTTTGGCACTCATCCTGTTGCTGGCTTCCTGCATGAGTGAAGCCGACAAACTGGAAAAGGCGAATCTTGAACTCGGTTCAAAGAAGAATCCGATCAAGATGTATTTCGTTCCCTCGATGGAAGCCTCCACCGTGGTCACCAGCGGAGAGGCCATCGCCGCCTGGCTGGAACAGGAAACCGGATACAAATTCAAAGTGGCCGTGCCCACCAGTTATGCTGCCGTGGTGGAAGCCATCGGCGCCTATCAGGCCGATGTGGCCTGGCTGCCAACTTTCGCCTACGTGTTAGCTGAGGAAAAATACGAGGCTGAAGTGCAGTTCATGACAGTCCGCAACGGTCTGAACAAATATTGTGGGCAATTCGTGGCCCGCGCCGACAGCGGCATCGACAGCCTGAGCCAAATCGAGGGAAAGGTGGTGGCATACACCGACGCGGCTTCAACCTCCGGCTACATCTATCCTTCCGCCATTCTTAAACAGCAGGGCATCAATCCAGCCAGATACACCCTCGCAGGAGGCCATCCGCAAGCAATCACAGCAGTTTACAACGGGACAGCGGACGTAGCCTGCACCTACTGGTCGCCCCCAGATGCCAGCGGCAAACCAATGGATGCCAGGGAAAAGTTGCTGGAGACCTATCCTGATGTCTTTTCCAAGCTGAAAATAGTGGCTCTCACCGATTCCATTCCCAACGACACAGTCACTTTCCGGCGAGGCATGCCTGACGAGGTGAAAACAAAGCTGGTGCAAGCTTTGGAGAAATTCGCCGGCACCAAGGACGGACAGGCCATCATGAAAGAGCTTTACGATATAGACGGCCTAACCCGCGCCACCGATGCCGATTATGACATTGTGCGCCAGACCCTTAAAGCGCTAGACAAAGACCCCAGGCAGTTTCTCAAAGACTGAGGCGGGATGGCTCAGCTCGAGATAAAAGACCTTCGCAAAACCTATGACCACAAGGTCTGGGCTTTGGACAAAGTCAGCTTCGATGTCCAAAAGGGTGATTTCATCATCCTGCTGGGCCTCTCCGGCAGCGGCAAGTCAACCCTCCTGCGCTGCATAAACAGGCTGATAGAGCCGGATGGGGGCGACGTCCTCTACGAAGGAAAATCGGTGCGCGCCCTGTCACCAACTCAGTTGCGAAGATACCGCCGCAGCATCGCCATGGTCTTTCAGCAGTTCAACCTTGTAAAAAACCTCAGCGTGCTCACCAATGTGCTCACGGGGCGGCTGGGATATCACAGCTTGCTGGACAAATACAGCGCCTCGGAAATCGACGCGGCCTACCATAATCTGGACCGGGTGGGCTTGAAAAAATATGCCAAGCGGCAGGTGAAAAGCCTCTCCGGCGGCCAGCAGCAAAGGGTGGCCATCGCCCGGGCCCTGATGCAAAATCCGGCTATTGTCCTGGCTGACGAACCCGTTGCCAGCCTCGATCCCGCCACCGCTGATTCCATCATGCAATATCTGGCTGAAATCAATTCCGAAGGCATCTCCGTGCTCTGCTCGCTGCATTTCCTTTCCCTCGCCCGCCGCTACGGCAACCGCGTTGTCGCGCTCAAGGACGGGCTCAAGGTTTATGAGGGCCTGCCCGTCGAGATAGACAACGCCCGCTTCAAACAAATCTACGGCCAGGACGCGGAAGAGGTCTAAGCTCCCTTTCAGGCAAACTCTTCCGACATCCTGATCCCATTTCCGGCGCAAGCCTGATAAATTCCCTAAGCCGGAATAAGCCCGCTTCCCAAAAACCTGATCCGTCCTTAGCCCCATCACATTCGCCCCTTGCCTGCCTCCCTCAAGGCTCCCGCATTCCAGACGGGAGGTGTGCGGGAGGCCCAAAATAGGCGGACAGGATGGGGCTAAGGACGGAACCATCAGGTAATCAACTGACTTCCAAGCCCAAACCTACAGAAAGTGGGCAACAACCATTGCTAAACGGAACTGCCAAAAACCTAAAAACGAATCCTTGACAAATATCCCCAGTTGAAATACAAAGTTTTTTTCCTTAAATGGAGTAGAATATGCTTACTTGGGAACTACGAGCCACGGGGCGCGTCCAATTCGTCGGTTTCCGCAGATTCGCGCGGACTTGCGCTCTGCGGTGCTCGCTCACTGGCTGGGTTCGCAACCAGGGTGACGGCAGCGTGCTGATCGAAGCCACCGGGGACAGGGACAAGCTTGAGCTATTCTGCGAGCTGCTGCGTGCCGGCAACAGGTTTGTTGATGTGCGCGAGCTGCGTATCAGGGAACAAGACGAAACGGTTGTTTACGATGATTTTACGATACGATAAAAAGACCCGAAGCGGGACAGGCGGTCCGTGCCATCGCCGCGGGCCGGCATGGAAGCTGTCCATTGTGGTGTTGGCCTTGCTGCTGCCGGTTTGGTTGACGGCGGAGATGGTCACCCATAAGGTGCAAAAGGGTGACACACTCTACTCGCTGAGTAAGAAATACCAGGTGTCTATCGAAGAGATTTGGGAATTGAACGGCCTTACCAGCAACAACATCGGTGTGGGGCAGGTTTTGAAGATTAAAAAAGCTGAGCCCGTCAAACCGGATTTCAAAACTCCCCCCGTCAAGCCCGCCCAGACAGAAACCTCTCCTTCTCCGCCGCCATCGGAACCGCCCGACCATAGCAAACTCAACCTTCCGGACGATTACTACTACACTGTGCAGGCGGGCGAAACAGCTTTCCGCATAGCCGTAAACCACAAACTGACACCAAGTGATTTTCTACGCTGGAACAACCTTCCAGCCGAAAACCCGCCGATAAAACCGGGTGATCGCCTTATCATCAAGGACCCGGCAAGTTTTAACCCCGCGGAGGAGAAGCCGGCGGAACAGGGAGCCACAATCCAGGCCGCGACGCCTGCCCCGGCCGACACACTGCTGCTGGATCAGGTTTACGTGGTGAAGAGAAAAGACACCCTGTTCAGCATCGCCAAGGCCCACGGAACCACCGTGGACGACATCAAAGCCCGCAACAACCTCTCTTCCTACGACATCAGCGTGGGCCAGAAACTCTGGTTGACCGGAACTCCGCCTGCCGATCAAGCCTCCGGCTCAACCTCTAAGGTCCGCACTGATTGCATCATGCCAACCAATGGCAGGGTAACCTCGGAATTTGGCATGCGCCGTGGCCGTCCCCACAAGGGCATCGACATCGCCAACAAATCCGGAACGCCGATCTACGCGGTTTTGGACGGAGTGGTTGTCTATTCCGGGACTCAGCGCGGCTACGGGAATGTTGTCCTGATCGAGCATCCGAACTTTGTGATGACGGTTTACGCCCACAACGAAAAGAACTTGGTGAACGTGGGCGACCACGTGAGCCAGGGTCAGCAAATCGCCAGAATGGGCTCCACTGGAAATTCCACCGGCCCCCATCTGCACTTTGAATACCGTGTCAAGGGGACGGCTCTCAATCCCCGCAAGGTGTTGCCGTTATAATGTTTAAGGCAAACGGGTCCTAATGAACCGGGAAAATGTTTTTGCGGACCAGGCGCTGCAAAATTACCTGAAGGAAATATCCAAGTTTAAGGCCCTGAGCCGCGAAGAGGAATACGAACTGGGCGTCCGGGCCAAAGCCGGTGACCAGGATGCCATAAACCAGTTGGTGCAGGCGAACCTCAAATTCGTAGTCAAGATAGCCGCCCGCTACCAAAACAGGGGCCTTTCCCTTTCCGAACTGATCAGCGAAGGCAACATCGGCCTGCTGAAAGCGATCGAGAAATTCGATCCGGAAAAAGACATCAAACTAATATCCTACGCCATCTGGTGGATAAAACAGCGCATCATGCTGGCTGTTTCGGAAAAAAGCTCCCTTATTCGCGTGCCTCTGGGCAAATCAAGCTCCGTCCACCGGGTGAAAGCCACTCGGGACCGTATGTACGCCGAGACCGGGCTCAAGCCATCCAATGAGGAACTGAGCGAAAAGATGAACATCACGGAGAAATCCATCGAACAGCTTCAAGACCAGATGGTCGAAACGACCTCATACGACGAACTTATCTCCAACGGTGATTTCCAGGAATTTACCACCCGCGACATGATCGCGGACGACGATTTGGTCGACCCTCAGCAGATTTATCACCGCGAACGCCTGCAGCATAAGATCAACCGGGCCATCGAAAAGCTGGACCAGCGCGAAGCTGACATCATCCGCACTTATTATGGCCTGAACGCCGGGCAGGAAACCCAGAACTTTGCCCGGATCGCTGAAAAGATGGGGCTTTCGCGGGAAAGAGTGCGCCAAATCCAGAAAGAAGCGCTGAAGAAAATTCTATCCGACCTCAAGCCAGAGGAGGATGCCCTAGTGGACGAATTTATAGAAAAATACAGCACCTGAGCCTGTCTCGGGTAGCGGAGAACAGACATGTATAAGAACTTCGACGAAATGGTGAGCGCCGTGAAAGCCAGCCGGCGCGGCACCGTGATCATTTCAGCCGCGCAAACGGAATCCGTTCTCGACGCGGCAATTCTGGCCAAACAGGAAGACCTGGCCGACTGCCTGCTGGTGGGCGACAAACCCAAAATCCTGGCCCTGCTGGAAAAGATGGCGCCCCAGCACACTAACTCCTTTGAGATCGTGGATATCGGCCCCGACCTGGTGAAAGCCGCCAAAGTGAGCGTCCAGCTTGCCCGGGAAGGCAAAGGCGACATTATCCTGAAAGGCAAGACTGACTCCGGCCAGCTTCTTAGGGCTGTTCTGGACAAGGAAAACGGCTTGCGCGTGAGCGACGTGATCTCTGACGTTCTAGCCTACGAACATCCCGAAGGCCTGAAACTGCTCACCGACGGCGGGGTTAACCTGGTCCCGGACCTCAAGGAGAAGGTGACGATCGTGAAAAACGCTGTCCAGGTGGCCCACAGCCTGGGTTCCGAACTGCCAAAGGTGGCGATGATCACCGCTGTGGAAAAGGTTAACCCCAAAATGCCGGCCACGCTTGACGCCGCCATCATCTCAAGGATGAATGCCCGGAACCAGATCACAGGCTGTGTCGTGGAAGGCCCTCTCGCTTTCGACATCGCGGTGGACATCAACGCCGCCAGGATAAAGGGCATCGAATCCCCCGTCGCCGGGGTCGCGGATGTCTTCGTTGTGCCTAACATTGAGGCTGGAAACGTCTTCGGTAAGATGCTCACCTACTATTGCGGATTTCGCGTGGCGCACGTGGTGGTGGGCACCAAAGCTCCCATCCTCATCCCCTCCCGTGCAGATCGCGGCGAACTGAAAATGCTCTGCATGGCGATGGCCCTGGCCTGTATGAACAAGTGATCCTGCGCGTTCTTCAGGTTGGCAAGACCAAGGAAGGCTGGCTGAAGGAAGGAATCTCCGAATACATGAAACGGCTGGCCCCGATGATGAGACTGGAGGTAACGGATATAGCTGATGTGAGCCTCAAAACAGCCGGCAGCCCCGACGCCGTGAAAGCCAGGGAAGCCGCTCTGTGCCTGAAACGCCTTGCACCGGAAGATTTCGTGGTCCTGATGGACGAACGTGGCGAAGCCAAAACTTCGCTTGAATTTGCAGAGTTTTTGAATAACTTGTCTTCAGAGAAGTCGGTCGTTTTCCTGATCGGCGGAGTGTATGGCGCGCACGAAAGCTTGAAAACCCGGGCCAATGCTTGCCTGAGCCTGTCGGCTTTGACTTTCACGCACCAGATGGCGCGGCTGGTTCTGGTTGAACAGATCTACCGCGCGCTGATGATCAACAATGGTAGAAGCTACCACTATTAAAAGTTTCAGAGGCCTCCGATGACCTATGCAATGCTTGCCACGACGATGCAAAACTTCACGCAGTCCCTACTGATCCTTCTGCAGGGGATGGGTGGAATCTTCCTGTTCATGGGCTTGTTTTACGGCCTGATCGTTGCCCTGGAGAAAATCTTCCAGGGAAAGAAGGAACCATGAATAAGTTCTATGCCGTACTGGCTTTCCTGCTGATTGCCTGCTCAGCTTTTGCTTCCGTACGGGTGCTGGAACGTTCAGCTAACCAGATTCTGCTGGAGTATCGGTTGGAAAGCTATAAACTGAGCGAAGTGGATGATATGCTTCGGGTGGACGTGGCCGGGATGGATTATGACATCCGCTCCGGCGCTCCGTTGCTGCCGCTGGAAGAAGCTCGGATTGCGCTTCCTCCCGGAGGCGAGGTCAACGCCGTGCTGATCAGCTCCAGCCAGAGCCAGGCCACACTTTCCAAGCGGTTGTTGCCTGTGCCGGAAGTAAGGCAGAACGAAGACGTCTCCTCGCATGTTTACAAAATCGATGAAAGCCTATATCTGAATGGCTCCAAATCCTTGCTTACAACCTCCGTCTCCACTTTCAGAGGTTTGGATTTTTGCGCTCTGCACATCCGCCCCTTTGCCTACGACGGGCGCTTCGGGCTCACCGTCACCGATCAGGCCATCATCCGGGTGGACATTTCCGGCGACACATCCCACCGGAGCCTGCCCCAGAGCGACGAACTACTGGATTTGTTCAGTGAAACCCTGATCAATCCCGGGCAAGCCCGCCAATGGCAAAAACAGACCAGTAACGCGGTTTTTTACTCTGATTTTTCCCGGGCGGATTACTGGTTTCGGCTGGAAACAGACCGCGAAGGAATGTTCCGCATCGACCCAGATCAACTGACGGGATTTCCACTTGCGGATATCGACCCCCGTTCGTTCCGCCTCTTCAGCAACGGAGGCAAGCTGCTTCCCTTCACGATAATCAACCCCGGCAACGAGTTTGTGGAGGTGCCCATCCGCGTTGTCGGCGAAGAAGACGGCAGCTTCGACCCCTGGGACTACATCGTTTTTTATGGCACAACCCGGGATGGCACAGAAAAGAACATCAGCCTGCAAAATAACCAGACATATTACAACCCATATTCCGGAAACACTGTTTATTGGCTCACCTTTGCCGGGGAATTCGGCGGAGACCCTCTGCGAATGGTAACTTTGCCACAGGAACATAGCTGGTATGCCCAGACCTCCAAATCCCGTGAATTGACCCGCCTGGAAACTGAAACCCATCGCCGTGAGATAATAGGCTTCGATTGGTATATGACCCGCATGTTCGGCAACTCCAATTCCGAGTACGAGTTCGAGCTTCAGTTGCCAGACCTGGATCCCTCCGCTGACCAAGCCCTTAGTTTCATCATTCGCCAGGAAGATACAAGTATAGACTCCCTCTGGCACAATATCAATGTCTTTGTGAACGGAGTGCCCGTGCAGGCGGATACTCTGGGCTCCACCAACTTCAAATGGAGAGGCTTGGGAGATTATCTGTTTTACAAAAATGTCTCCAGCTTCGTCAGCGGCCAAAACACCGTCCGGATAAGAGTGCTGAGAAATTCCACCGACAACCTTTTCCTGAACTGGATCACCGTTGACTACACCCGAACCATTAATAAAGGCAGCGGTCAGAATTTAGTGAACCAAATGGCCCTCAATTATGAGGTCCCCATCCGCTACAACCTTTCCGGCAGCGCCGACACCCGTGTGTACCGGGTAAATGGCCTGGCTGATGTGAAAATGGTGCCGCTCATGAGTTCCGATGGACAGAATTACTTTGTAAGCGCTGGCTTCAGCAATACCAAATACTGGCTCAGTAATGATCATGAGCTCCACAGTCCCGTGATCGTTGGTTTGGTGGAAACCAACGATCTTGCCAGGATTCAGTCTCAATATGACAATGTGATCATCACGGCGGACGAATTTCAAACCCAGGCCCTGTCCTTGGCGGACATGTATCTTCAGGACTATGGCAAACGCAGTCTGGTGGTGAAGCAGAGCGACATCTTCAACCAGTTCAACGGCGGCCATCCTGACCCCGTGGCCCTGCGCCAGTTCCTGCGCTACGCTTGGTACAACTACCCCACGCCCAAGATAAGCTCCGTGACCCTGATCGGCCTTGGCACCAGCGACTGGCGCAACAATTCCAAGCAAGCCCAGGGAAAGAACAAACTTATCGTCTTCCAGCGTGGTTCGATCGCTTCGGACGACTATTTTGTGATGCTCACCCAGTCATTGTATCCCGAACTTACGATTGGGCGCTACCCCGTGACCAATTCCAACGAACTGGCGATTATGCTATCGAATAGGGAAAACTATGTACGCAACCCCCAGGGCGGCTGGTGGCGGAATTCCGCCGTACTGCTGGCTGACGACCTCTACAACAGTTCCGCCACTATCGAAACCATCCACAGCGTCCAAACAGAGGCAGCGGGGAATAATATCCATCCCAGCATTCTCACCGACAAGATCTTTGCCTGGGAATACGAATACGACGAGTTTCAGAACAAACCCGGGGCCAGGGATGACATGATGGCCGCCATTAACGAAGGCCGGCTGATCTGGCTCTACACCGGCCATGGCGCTTATGATAAACTGGGCGCAGAAGACTATTTCAACGGCGCTGCGGACATGGGCCGGTTCAACAATCAGGACAGACTCCCCTTCTTCATAGCATCCTCCTGCTCGGTTTGCCACTTCGACTATTGGGGTTTTGAAAGCCTGGGACAGAAAACCGTGATGATGGACAACCTCGGAGCCATAGCCTCATTTGCTGCCAGCCGCAGCAGCTCGCCTACCAGCAACGGCCCCATGATGAATCATTTGCTTGATAAACTCACCAACGGACGCAACTCATTGGGCCAGTCCATCATGATTGCCAAGATCCTCAACACGCAAAGCAACGATAACGACGCCACCTACATGCTGATGGGGGATCCCCTGCTGAATGTGGTTCCGCCTGTGCGCGATAGTCTGATGACCGTGTCAGGCCGGACTGCACAGGGAGACACCCTGCACGCCAGGGACCTGGCAATAGTATCCGGGTCTTTTTCCTCCTCGCCTGTCAGCGGCACTTTTGAGATCAAAGCCTTCAATACCAAGAGGGAGTACGACTTGGGCTGGCATACCCTCGTCACCCAACGCGGCGCCCCTCTTTTTTCCGGCAGCGCCACTGTGACCGGAGGAGCCTACCAGACCGAATTCATCGTTCCGGATGATGTGACCCCAGGCAACAATGGCTTCATAGTTTCCTATGTCTGGGATCCCGCCCAGAAACAAGACTACACGAGCTACCACTATCCCCTGGCCCTCAGTGACGATGCCGTGACAGCCGAAAATCCCGATGCGCCGGAAATAAAACTCTATATTGGCAGTTACGATTTCCGCCCCGGCGACACCGTTGGCACCAACACCACGCTTTACGCCAGGATTTCGGACAGCAACGGGATCAACGTCACGGGTAGTTTTGGACACAATATAATGCTGATCCTGGACAACTCGCTCCAGCCTGTGCCAGTGACGGATTATTTCATCTATGACCTGGATTCCTACACCACCGGCCTACTCACCTTCCCCCTGACCGGGCTGAGCGAAGGCTCCCACACTCTCCAACTGATTGCTTTCGATAACTTTAACCTCCCCGCCGTGGCCAGCGTTGAGTTCAACGTGAAGGAAAGCGGCGAACTGGCCATCGAACGCTTCCTCATCTACCCCAACCCCATGCAAAGCTCCACCAGCTTCACTTTCACGCTCTCCCGCGATTGCGACCTCACCCTCGACATCTACTCAGTCACCGGGAAAAAGATACACAGCTTCCAGACCAGCGGACGCCAGGGTTTCAACGCCATTCCCTGGGATGGCCGGGACAAACGGGGTGACCGTTTCGCCAACAACACCTATTTCGTGAAGGTACGCGCCTCCGTCGACGGTCTCAAGGCCGAGGCCACCGAACGCCTGGTGATCTATAAATAAGGATTTGCCCATGCTTTTGTACAACACCGCCAAGCGCGCCAAGGAGGAATTTGTTCCCCTCACTCCGGGCCAGGTGAAAATGTATGCCTGCGGACCAACTGTCTATAACTACTTCCACATCGGCAACGCCCGCGCCTTTCTCACTTTTGACGTCCTCCGCCGCTACTTCGAATTCCGCGGCTACAAAGTGGATTACGTGCAAAACATCACCGACATCGAAGACAAGATCATCGCCCAGTCGCTTGAAGAGGGGGTGTCCTACAAGGAGGTCGCGGACAAGTATGCCAAAGCCTTTCTGGAAGACAGCGCGTCCCTCGGCATCCGCAGACCGACCCATCAGCCCCGTGCCACGGAAGTGCTTCCGGAGATCATCGCCGCCATCGCCGCTCTGGAAAAAAGCGGCCACGCCTACGAGGTGAACGGCGACGTCTATTTCGACACCGCCTCCCTGCCTGAATATGGCCAGCTCTCCGGCAAAAAGACAGAAGAACAGCTTCCCGGCGCCAGAGTGCTGGAAAACCTCCAGAAACGCAATCCGGCCGATTTCACGCTTTGGAAGGCCGGAAAACCCGGAGAGCCCGTCTGGAACAGCCCCTGGGGCGTAGGACGGCCGGGCTGGCACACTGAATGCGTGGTAATGGGCCAGAAGTATCTGGGCGAAACCTTCGACATCCACGGCGGAGGCGCCGACCTCATTTTCCCCCATCACGAGAATGAACTCGCCCAGGCCCTCGCCCTCACCGGCAAACCCCTGGCCAGATACTGGATGCACAATGGTTTTCTGAACGTTGATGGCGACAAGATGAGCAAGAGCCTCAATAATTTCTTCACCGCGCGGGACATTCTGGCCCGGCACAGCGCCGAGGCCATTCGCTTCTTCTTCCTCTCGAAGCACTACCGTTCCCCGATAGATTTCAACCGCGAAATCATCGAGGAATCCGAACGCGCGGTGAAGAACTTTTATGCCGCCCTTCGCGACATCGATTACAAGAGCATAAGCTCCGCCCTTGACGGCAGTTATGAATCTTCCGAACAGGCTTTCGTGGAAGCAATGGACGACGACCTGAACACCGCCAAAGCCCTCGCCGTGCTCTTCGACCTCGTCCGTCACTGCAAAAACGGGCAACTGCCAAGGCCACAGCGGGAGCAGGCAGCGTTGATGCTGGTAAGGCTGGGAGAGGTTTTAGGCTTCTTCTCAGATCTTTCCGAAAAGCTGAACACGGCTTTGCCAGACCTTTCCCGACAACTGGTGGAACTGCTGCTCACTTACCGCCGGGAAGCCCGCGAGAACAAGGATTGGAAACTTTCGGATCGGATCAGGGACGACCTGGCTTCATTGGGTGTGGAGTTGCGCGACACCCCAAGCGGCTGCGACTGGAAAATAAAAGATTAGGAGGCAGAAATGGCCATCGGTAAACGCAAAATAATCCTCATCCTCATCATAGCCGTCCTGGCGCTGGCAGCCGCTTTTATCCTGCTGCGGCATCTGCTGCCCGCCAGCCTGGACAAACCGGAAAGCATCGTCTGGAACGATTCAACCGGAACCTTCATGGTCTCAAACGTCGGCAGCGGAAAAATCCTAAGTCTCGAAGAAGAGGGACGCTACACCGTTTTCGCCAAGGGACTCAAAGCCCCTCGCGGCCTCAAGGTTGTGGATGAACTGCTATATGTAACCGACGACACCAGCATCGTGGCCCTGGACCTCAAGACCGGAGAACAAAAAGCCAACATCCCCATCAAAGGCGCTAAGATGCTCAACGACATTGAAAAGGACCATCTTGGCAAGCTCTACCTTACAGATACCAAGGGCAATTGCGTCCATGTGTTCGATCCTGGCACCAATCTCACCATCAAGCTTAGTTCTCCCCTGCTGAAAGCACCCAACGGCATCGTGTATGACGGCCCCCGCCGCCAGATGTTCATCGTTGGTCTCACCGAAGAATCGCCCATCCTGGCCCTGGACGTGAACACCCAGTCTTTCAGCGTTTTCAAAAATACCCTCTACAACGATTTGGACGGCATCGCCATCGACGACCTGGGCCGCATCTATTACAGTTCCTGGGGCGAAAAATGCCTGTTCATGATCCCCCAGGAACAGAACCGCACTCTGATCTGGCAATCTGATCTCCAGTCCCCGGCTGACATCTATTACCATAAGCCGACCAATGAAATCCTCGTGCCGCTGATGGAAAAGAACCAGATCCTGCGCTTCAAGGTGGATTGAGCCAGGTTTTGAAGCCAGTCCAGAGTTTTATCTTCTCTGGGGCCGGAGAAATCTCCCTGACCGATTTCCCCTGCCCGTAACATGTCCACAAATATCTATATCGGAGTAGCCTCCAGCCATGACTTTTCTTGACTTCCTGAACCTTGTTGGCGGCCTCGCGCTCTTCATCTACGGTATGAACATGATGAGCGAAAACCTGCAGGCCGTGGCCGGAAACGAGATGCGCCGCATCCTCAAGAAGATCACCAACACACCCTTCAAAGGCGTTCTGGTGGGCGTTGCCATCACCGGCGTCATCCAAAGCAGTTCAGCCACCACCGTGATGCTCATCGGCCTGGTCAACGCCGGGATAATGACCCTGCAGCAGGCCGTCGGAGTGGTGATGGGCGCCAATATCGGCACCACCGTCACCGCCCAGCTCATCGCCTTTAACATCGGCGACGTCGCCCTGGCTTTCGTGATCGTCGGCGTGGTGGGAACCTTCCTCAAGCGCAGCCGCAGAATGGAACACTGGAGCCTGATCATTCTGGGCTTCGGCCTCCTGTTCGTGGGTCTGAACCTGATGTCAGCATCCGTCGCGGTCTTGAAGGATTCGTCTTTTGCCAGGCAAATTCTGGCCCGGGCGGCGGATTACCCTCTGCTTGCCATTCTGGCCGGAGCGCTCTTCACCATGATCATCCAGAGTTCCTCCGCTTCCGTGGGTATCGTGATGGTTCTGGCCACCAACGGCCTCATCTCCTTTGAGGGCGCTATGTATCTGGTTTACGGCGACAACATCGGCACCACGATCACCGCCTGGCTGGCCGGCTTGGGGGCGAACAACACCGCCAAAAGGGTGGCCCTGGTCCACACTTTGTTCAACATCATCGGAACGGTCGTCATCGCCACGCTCACCTATCAGGGAATTTACAAGGTTTTCATCAACGCCATCACTCCCGGAAACGTTTATCTGGGAGAAAACATGGGCCGCCATATCGCCAACGCCCATACCTTCTTCAACGTCCTGAACACTCTCTGGATGCTGCCTTTCGCCGGGCTCCTCGCCAAACTGGCGGAACGCATGATTCCCAAAGACCCCGAGGACCTGGTCTCCTTGGGCGAACCCAAACACCTGAACTACCATCTGATACACGATTCGCAGCTCGCCATCGACCAATCCATCAAAGAAATGCGCGAAATGCTGCGCCTCGTGCGCCTCGGCCTCTTCGTTTCCTATGAAGCTTTCCGAGACAAGAATTACAAAAAGCAAATCCGCGTATCCCGCATCGAAAGTGCCATCGACCACCTCCAGCGCGAAATCACCCGCTACCTGGTGACCGTGAACGAGCGCACCAACGCCCAGACGATCATCCAAAAAATCCCCGCCCTCCTCCACAGCGTGAACGACATCGAAAAGATCGGCGACTTCACCGAGGAGGTCAACCGCATCCTCAACTACCAGATACCTGCCCAAAAAGACAGCCTCTCCCCGGAATTCCGGGCCATGATAGACGACTTTCACAGCCGCGTTATCGAGATGCTGGACCTCTCCATCGAGTACATTGAGGAATTCAAGCCCGTTTACACCTTTAAGATAATTGAGTTAGAAGGCCGCATCAATGAACTGCACCACAGCCTCCGCGCCAAGATAATGAAACAGATCCAAAACGCGGCCTGCGACCCCGTTGGAGGGCTTAACACCATCGACTACATCGACGCCATGGAGCTCATTGCCGACAAGCTCAAAAACCTCGTAAAGGCCGGTACTTACAACTTCATCTACAACGTGGACATCCTGGAAACGGATGAGGACAACCATCCGGTGACGCCGAACAAAAGCTGAAGCTGCCAGTGGTTCTGTGAATAAGTCTAACTGGCTATATTAGAAGGCTTTCTTCCAACCACCTTTACGCCTTCTTAGCCGTCTCAAGTTTGCCTGCCCTTCGCTTCCCTCCATCCTCCCGCCTGAAATGCGGGAACTCCGCGGGAGGCGGATCTGTGGCGCGCGGAATGGGGTTAAGCAGGAAACGGAGTTGCTGTTCCCAGGGAACGGGGAAGGGTTAGAGAATTACCGCTGAACCGCGGAAGGGTAAGGGGCTGAGGGCGGAAGGCGAAGCTTATTCCGGCTTCATTTGGGGGAAGAGGATAACCTCTTTGATGGAGTCGTTTTCGGTGAGCAGCATCACCAGCCGGTCGATCCCGATTCCGAGTCCGCCCATTGGGGGCATCCCGTATTCGAGGGCTTCGAGGAAGTCCTCATCGACGGTTTGGGCCTCTTCGTCGCCAAGGGCGCGGAGGGTGGCTTGGGCTTCGAGGCGGGCGCGTTGGTCGATGGGGTCGTTCAGCTCGCTGAAGGCGTTGGCGAATTCGTGTCCGGCGATCATCAGTTCAAAGCGGTCAGCGAGGAGGGGATTGTCGGCCTTGGCTTTGGCGAGGGGGGAGATTTCCTTGGGAAAATCAGTCACGAAAGTCGGCTGGACTAGCTTTTCCTCCACATGTTCCTCATAGATGAGGGCAATCAGTTTCCCCACTCCGGAACCGGGCGGGATTTCGATTTTCCGTTCCCTGCAGAAGGCGGTGGCTTTGCCCAAATCCATGTCTGCCAGGTCGATTCCGGCGTATTCTGCCACCAGCTCGGTCATCGGGGCTCGGGTGAAGGGTTTGGACAGGTCGATGCTATGCCCGCGGAAAACGAATTCCTTTTGGCCCAGGACGTCGATGGCCAGATGGCGGATGAGGTTTTCGGTGAGGTTCATCATCCCCTCGAGGTCAGAATAGGCCTCATAGACCTCGAGCATGGTGAATTCCGGGTTGTGGACGCGGTCCATGCCCTCGTTCCGGAAATCCTTGCCGAGTTCGTAAACGCTCTCGAAGCCGCCCACGATCAGGCGTTTGAGATATAGTTCCGTGGCGATCCGCAGATAGAGGTCGGTATCCAGCGTGTTGTGGTGGGTAACGAAGGGACGGGCGTTCGCGCCGCCGTAGAGGGGCTGGAGCACAGGGGTTTCGACTTCTGTGAAGCTGCGGGTGTCCAGAAAGGCGCGGATGGCGGTGATAATCTTCGCGCGGCAGATGAAGACCTCGCGGTGGGAAGGGTTGAGCAGCAGGTCCAGATAGCGTTTGCGGTAGCGAAGCTCAATATCGGAAAACTCGTCGTAGCGAATGGTTTTCCCGTTTTCCACCTTTTCCTTCACGGCTGGCAGGGGCCGGATGTTCTTGGAGAGCAGCGTCACCCGCGCCGCTTTAATGGAATATTCGCCGGACTGGGTATTGAACATGGTCCCACTTATCTGAACGAAATCGCCGGGGTCACAGAGCTTGAAAAGCTCGTAGTTCTCTTCTCCCACAAGGTTTTGGGCCACGTAAACCTGGATCTTTCCACTGGCGTCCTCAAGGTTGCCAAAACCCAGCTTGCCCTGGCGGCGCATGGCCACAAGGCGTCCCGCGAGCGTTACTTCGCGCTCCGAAGCGATCCATTCCTCCCGGCCTTCAAGCACCTCCGAGATGAGATGGGAGCGTTCCGACTTAATGGGATAGGGGTCTATCCCAAGATCGCGCAACTTGGTCAGTTTCTGCTTGCGCAGCTTTACGAACTGGTTGTCCTTGGGCTGCATCTATATGGTCTATAAGTCTTTGAAAGGATTGTCGTCCGAGGTGTCCTGCTTCTGGCTGGCGTAGCGGCGCCATTCCTCATCGGCGCGGGAACGTCCGCCGCGGCGGGGACGGCTGGGGTCGTAAGGTTCGCGGGAATCGCGCCGTTCGTCGGAACGACGGTCGTCAGAGCGGCGGCGCTGTTCCACAAGCTCGCCGGGCTGGCGGTCGGTGTAGTCCAGGGTGAGGCGGTGGCCTTCGCGGTCGATGGCGGTTACCATGAGCTCAACCTCGTCGCCGGGCTTGAAATTGTCCTTGTCGCGAACCCTGGAGCGGGGCAGCAGGCCGGTGATGCCTTCGGCGATGGTTACGAAGACGCCGAAATTGGTGACGCTTTCAACCTTGCCGGTGAAGGGGGTTTCCAGCGTGACCACTTCGTCGATCTGGTCCCAAGGGTCGGCTTGCAGGGCGCGCAGGGAAAGGGATATCTTCTGGGTGTCGGCATCGATGCGCAACACCTGGACCTCCACGAAATCGCCTTCTTTGAGCATTTCGCGGGGATGGGAGACGCTGCGGTTGCGGCTCATTTCCGAAACGGGGATGAGGCCTTCCACGCCGGGTTTGATCTCGGCAAAGGCGCCAAAATTGTGGAGGCGAAGGATGCGGCAGTTGATGGTGTCGCCTTCCTTGATTTCCTTAACCAGTTGTTCAAAGGGGTTTTCCATCAGGGCTTTCATCGAAAGGGAGAGCTTTTCGCCCTTGATGTCCAGGATTTTCACTTCCACTTCCTGGCCCTGCTTTAGGACGTCCTGGGGCTTCACGACGTGCTGCCAGGAAATCTCGGAGACGTGCATCAGGCCTTCGATGCCGCCCAGATCGACAAAGGCGCCGAAGCTAGTCATGCGCATCACCTTGCCGGTTACGACGGAGCCGATCTCAAGCTTTTTGAGGGCTTCAGCCTTCCTCTCGTTTTCCTCGGCTTCCAAAAGCTGGCGACGGGAAACCACCACGCGGCGGCAATTTTCGGAACACTCGATCACCATGAAATCCAGGGTTTTGCCGATGTAGTCAATATTCGCGTCACCGCCCCGCATGCTCATCTGGGAAATGGGGCAGAAAGCGCGGGCGCCGAGGACATCGACGTTGAACCCGCCCTTGGTGACTGAGTAAACTTTGCCGGCAACCGGGATTTTGCGCTCGAAAGCGTCGAGTAGTGACTGTTTGTCCACATATTGCTTGGTAAGGCTTTTGCCTATGACGAATCCCTGGTCGTTGCTGTCAACGATGTAACCTTTGAGGGTGTCGCCGACGGCGTAGGGCAGCTCGCCCTTTTCGTCGGCAAATTCGCCGTTTTCGGCATAGGCGTCGAACTTGCCGCCCAGGCTCAGGATCATGTGATTGTCACCGATACTGATGATGGGGGCTTCAACGACGTCGCCTTTTTTGAATTCCGCTGTGGTTTGGAAAGATTCTTCGAGCATGCGAAGATACTCTTCCCGCATTTCTTTCAAAGCAGCTTTGCTGCTGGTTTCACGCACCTTGTCTGACATAACTATCTCCTAAGGACATTTCAGAAAGACCACGATTTCCGTGACCCCTTTTTTGTAAAGGATTTTTATTGCGGCAAAATGACAGGGCAAGGATAAACATTCTGACCTGATGAACATTTCTCCCATGAAGAAAAGGGAGTTCAAAGAGTGCGTGGAGAGGTTGATAGACAGGGAGGCCGTATCAGTGGATGTTCAAAATAAACCAAACAGAGCACCCAATCTTTATATACTGGAAGGCAGCATCATGGAAACATAGAAAGCACCGCAAGATACAAGTTAACCAATACTGCTCCAGCATGGTGGGGAGGCTTCTAGCATCCACACAATTACGAAAATTCACTACCCCGATTATTAGGGTGTGAATTTTGTGAATTTTCATCACCTCCTGGTGTTTTCCAACTACGCTGGAGTCGAGTGAGGAACAAGCTTCTACTACAGCAATTCCACTTGCTCTCATTTTCATAGGGATAAACTGATTAAACGGATTGACGGATTCTTGGTTCTCTTTTCAAATCGAGCTATTGATCGATGGAGACATTGACCTTCCACTCAGCCTGGCGTACAGCGAACGCAGTGAGCATGGACGCCAGAGACGGTGGAGTGACGGGGACAAACAGGCGGCTTGGCGGAATGGCTGAAAAATGAACTTGACTAAATCCTTTCCTGCTTTTCTAATGATTTAAAATACGTTTTAGGTAGTGAAATTGAGCAGTCTTCACCATCAGGTTTACCAGAGCTACATTCAATCGATGCACCGCTTCTGTCAGTATCCGGTGCTAGCTGAGGGCCTCCGGCAGGCGGAGCTTGGGATCCGCGTGAAACTTTTGGCCATCGGAAAGGCGGCTTGGAAAATGGCGGCTGTGAGCGTTAACGCCCTGGCAGAAAGGAACATTAAGGCCGAGGGGCTGGTGCTCACCAAGCCCGGCCTCAGCCACGGCGATATCCCCGGCCTGGCCATCCTCTCCGGTGGCCATCCGCTGCCTAATGAAAACAGCCTGGCCTCCAGCTCGCGAATCGCCGCCTGGCTGAAGAAACTGAGCGCCAAAGATGACCTGGTGATCCTGCTTTCCGGAGGCAGCTCCGCGCTCTTTGAACTGCTGCCCGAAGGATTCGACCTGGCCGACCTGGCCACGGAACACAAGCTCCTGCTCCACAGCGGAAAAGACATCGCCGAGATCAACCGCGGGCGTACAGGGCTTTCCCTGGTGAAGGGCGGCAGGGCTCTCGAACTCACCAAAGCACGGAGGATAAAGGTTTTCGCCGTTTCCGACGTGGAGGGAAACGACCCCCGGGTATTGGGCTCCGGGCCGTTCACACCAGCGGAACCGGGTGAAAAAACAGCCGACGGCTGGCGCTATAAACTTGGGACCAAACAGATCGAATACAACATCATAGCGGACAATCAGGGCTTTCGCGAACTTTTTGCCAAAGACTTGCGCGAAAAGGGCTTCCGGGTGCTGGTGGAAGAATCGTTTCATGGCTGTCCACTGCCCAAGCTGGCCAACCAAATCAAAGAGACCCTGCGGCGGACAAGGAGTCCCAGATTCAGACTGCGTCCGCCCTTCATTAAAATCCTGGGCGGCGAGTCACCGCTGAAAGTGAGCGGCGAAGGCCTCGGCGGCCGCTGCAGCCATCTGGCGCTGATGCTGGTGCGCTATCTGGCCAAACAGGAGGAAACTGCCCTGTTTTGCTTCGCCACCGACGGCTGCGACAACGTTTCCGGCAGCGGCGGAGCCTGGTCTGACAGTAACACCCTGGCCCAGCTCAAGGCCGCGGGAATCAACCTCGCCGTCGCTATCAGGAAGTGCGACAGCTATACCGCCCTGAAAGCGGTCAACCACCTCCTCCCCGCCCCGCTTCTCGCCACCAACGTGAACGACATCCACGTCCTCAGCGTGGGCTACAGCCTGCAAAGCCCCTGTCCATCCAGGGACTGGGAAGCGATGGATATCTTTGACGAATTGGTCTGACACCCCCATACCACGATGAGAAGATTGGCGCTGCTCCTCACTTTGCTTCTGGCTTTGGGCTGGACCTGGCTGCTGGCGCAGGAGGAAACCGAGCTTCCCGCGTCCGTGGCTCCCGCCGATTCGTTGCTGAAAACCCCGGCCCCAGAGGATTCCCTATTTTACTCAGCTGACAGCCTGGCCTACAACCACGCGCTGGAACAAATCCGTCTCTACGGCAACACCAGCATCACCTACCAGACTTTCGAGATCAGTAGCGATTCGCTTTTGGTGGACCTCAAAAACAACCTCGCCTTCAGCCAGGGCAACACCGTGATGCGGGACGGCGACCAGATCATCCTGGGCGACGACGTGGCCTACGACATAGACAGCCAGACAGGTTCTCTTTCCGGCGGTATCAGCCGGATGGAGAAAAGCTACTACACAGGCGAGGAAATCCGCAAAATCAGCTCCGATGCTTACGACGTGGACAATGGCAGCTTCACCACCTGCGAGAACGAGGAGCCGGATTTCTGGTTCACCGCCAAAAAGCTGCGGATTTTTCGGGGTGACAAAATCGTGGGCAAACCTGTGGTCGCCTACGTGAACCACCTGCCCGTCTTCTATTTCCCCTTCATCGTGGTGCCGCTCCAGAGCGGACGCAAACCGGGTTTCCTGATTCCCCAGCCGGGCTACAACACCATCGACGGCAAGTTTTTCCGCGATATCGCCTGGTATTATCCCTACAAAGACTACGCGGACCTCATCCTGAGCCTGGACCTTTACGAGCGGACAGGCTGGCGCGCTGAGCTCCAGCTTGACTACCTGCGCCGCTATCTGCTGAACGGCAGCCTCGACGCTGCCTTCCAACGCAGGTCAGGCGGCAGCCAGACCTTCAACGACTGGTCGCTGCAAGCCACTCACCATCAGGAATTGGGCAACCGTGCCACCTTCGACGCCAACGTGGATTTCGTAAGCAACAAACGCATCTGGGAAGGAAGCTCCGACATCGACGAAAGCCTGGCCCAAACGGTCACCTCCTCCCTTTCCTACCGCCAGCCGCTGCTGGGCTCGTATCTGAACATCGGAGCATCCTACACCGAAGACCTGATCAACAGCCGCGGCACGGTCTCGCTGCCCTCGGCCTCTTTCGCCCTGCCCACCCGGCCGCTCTATGAGCTTTTCTACAAGCCGGAACGCAGCTCTGACGCCTGGTGGAGCAACCTCAACTACAGCTACAACCTGCGTCTGGACCACAGCGGCAGCCTTTACTCCAGCGACCGCCTGTTCATGGATTACGTCTGGAATAACCGCTTCGCCCCGGGGGATTCCGTCTGGCACAACTTCGGAATCAAGCACCAGCTTGGCCTTTCCTACAACTGGAAGGCCTTCGGCTGGCTGGGTCTGCAGCACGGCGCCCGCTACAACGAGGCCTGGTTTGACCGCGACAAAAACGGCAATACTCTGGTGCGCGGCAACGACTATAACGCCTACACCAACGCCAACTTCAACATCTACGGCATCCGCAACTTCAAGAAGGGCTGGCTCAAATCCCTGCGCCACATCGTCACGCCCAACGCCGGGATAAGCTTCAATCCTGATTTCAGCGCCAATTCACGCTTCTACAGCTTTGGCGGGGTCGGGCTGCTCAATTCCGCCCGCTCGGCAAATCTCAACCTTTCACTGGACCAGAAATGGCAGATCAAGTTCGGCAAAGACGACCGCAAGATAAACGACGTGTTCAGCCTCAACAGCCGCAGTTCGGCCAATCTGCTGAATCCTTCCGCCAAGCCCTTCCAAACCATCTCCCACACGGCGGCTTTCCGTCCCGGCAGCTTCAGCCTGGGCAACCTCAGGTTTCCCGGCACCAAAACGAAGCTGGAAGGGCTTTCGCTGGCATATTCAGCCCAGTTCAGCCTGAGCCACAGCCCCTACGGAGTGAGCTGGGACGACTGGAAAATTAGCAACCAGTATTTCTCCCAGGGCCTCACCCTAACAGGCTCCGCGCCCTATCAGGATTATTTTCCCAAGGCCAAAAACCGCATTTTCGACCCCTACCAGAAAGCGGACAGCCTCCAGTTTTTCGCGCAGACGCTCTCCGAAGCCGAATCCAGCAACACCTGGAGGATAGCCCTTTCCCACGATTTGAGCGCCACCGCCGACCTTTTCGACCCCATTTCCCAAAGCCTTCGTCTGGACAGCTCTTTCCGCCTCACCAAAAACTGGAGCGTGGCCTATGGCAGCTATTTCAACCTGAAAACCGGAGAACAGCTTTCCCAGTCAATCCGCGTTTCCCGCGACCTGCACTGCTGGAAGCTTGAACTCAGCTACACCCGCCGCAACGATTACTGGGAGTACAAAGTGGCGCTGTTCAACCTGGCCCTGCCGGACGCCTTGAGGTTCCAAACCAGTGATAGCAAAAGCTTTTAGGCGTGCGGTTTTCCTGGATCGAGACGGCTGCGTCAGCCCGGACGAGTTCGGCTATATCAGCAACCCCGCCGGCTATCAGCTCTACCCCTGGACCGGAGAGGCTTTGCGCCTGCTGCGGTCCCTGGGCTACCTGCTCATCCTCGTCACCAACCAGTCAGGCATCGCCAGAGGCTATTTCGACATTCCAGCCCTGAACCGCGTGCACGACAGACTGCAAGAGCTTTTGGCGGCGGAGAATGTGAAACTGGACGGCATCTACTTTTCCCCCTATTTCGCCGACGGCAGCGTTGCCCCCTACAACATCGAGCACGAGGACCGCAAACCGGGGCTGGGAATGTTCCGCAAAGCCCGGCGCGCACACAGGATAAATCCCGGCCAATCCTGGATGATAGGAGACAGGCAGACGGACATCACTTTCGGCAAGAACGCGGGCCTAAGCTCCATCCTGCTTCTCACCGGCAACGGCGCCTGGGAAATGCTTTCCGGCCTGCAAGACTGGCCGCGGCAGCCGGATTACATCGCCGAAAACCTGCTCACGGCGGCCAAACTGATCGAACTTCTCCACTGATGAAGACCCGCGGCTCTTTCAGCCAGAGAAAGTTCCAAAGTCTTTCCCCTTCCGCCCAGGTCAAGGCTCTGGACAAGCTCGCGTCCGTCCTGGAAAAAGCACTCGCTGGCGGAGAACCGGCTTCCGAATTGACTTCACACGTGCTGGAATGCGTCTCCTGGATGGCTGAACCCGTGCCTGAGAACGTTCTCAGGCTTTCCCAAGACCTGGCGTCCGCCGCCACGACCAGGGAGGCCCAACTGGCGATAACCCGCTTCAAAAGTTCGCTGGGCCAATCTTTCAAGGATAACCAGATACCCCTCAAACGAGAGGACGGACCCCGCTTCGCCGACCTTAACACTCTCGAGCGCGCTGGCAAGGTCATCCTCATTCTGGACAACCTCCGCTCGGCCTTCAACGTGGGTTCGATCTTCCGCAGCGCTGAATGCCTGGGCCTGGGCAGAATCTGGCTTTGCGGAGTAACCGCCACCCCGAATGACCACGCTTTGCGGAAAACCGCCCGGGGAACCGCCTCCCGCATCGACTGGAGCCACTTTGAGGAAACGGCGGAGGCGGTGAAACAGGCCAGAGCCGAAGGATACCGGGTTTACGCCCTGGAAACCTCAGCCCAGGCGGAATCCGTCTTCGCGGAGGATTTTCAGCTCCCCCTCGCCCTGGTGCTCGGAAACGAAAGCCTGGGCATTTCAGACGAAATTCTGTCCCTTTGCGACCGAACGGTTTGCCTGCCGGTCCAAGGCTGGAAAAACTCGCTCAACGTGGCAGTCGCCTGCGCCGTATGCGCCTACCAGATCGTGTTCGGCTGCCCATCCGGCCATTGAAAGGGATTTGACTGACACACAACACTTCTCCAGCTTCCTGAACTAACCGGCCTATTCCAAACAGGTTTCCCGGTAGTCAGACCCTTAGCGCTCTCTTTTATCCCTGTCGCATGCCTCCCGTAGAATACTCGCATCGAGTGCGGCCCATTGTGCGGGAGGCGAGACCGGAACGCAGGAAAGGGCCTTAACGGCCAAGCAGCAATGCTTCCTTCCTCTGTTTATCGGCCTTGCTCCCCTCCACCGTGAATTTCAGCCAAAGAAAAGCCCCGTCGCTTGACGGGGCTTTAACAATCAGTCGGGGTTAATGGCTCAGTTGAATCTAAGCACCACAAATTGCTCTGTCTTGTTGCGGTCCTGCACGTAGAGGATGATCGTGTTGCGTTCGTCCTTCCGCATTTTATCGATGGCGGCGTTCATGGCGGCGCTGTATTCTTCCGGGCTGTTCACCTCGGTATTTCCCACCTTGAGGACCACGAAGCCAACCTGGATCCCTGCCTTGGAAGCCGGGGAATTGGATTCGATGGCGCTCACGATCACGCCTTTGCTCGCCTTGATGTTGTTGCGTTGGGCATAGGCGCTGTCGGTGGCTTCCACGCTGATGCCTGCTCCGCTGTCCGGGGCCGCTGCTTCTTCAGTCTCGGCCACGGTGTCCTCGGGGAAGTTGTCGAGCTGGATGTAGAGGGTTTTGACCTTATCCTCGCGGATGATTTTCACCGGAACCTTGGTTCCCACCTTGGAAGTGGCCACCGCGATGCGGAACTTGGAAACGTTGGGCACCTTTTCACCGTTGAATTCCAAAATAACGTCGCCAACGGAGAGGCCGGCCTTGTGGGCGGGTGAATCTATTTCAACCTTGGCCACCAGAACTCCCGAAACCTCAGGCAGGTTGAGGGCTTCCATCAAGTCAGCGGTGATTTCCTGGGGCGCGATGCCAATGTAGGCTCGGGTCACCTTGCCGTTGGCAACAAGGTCTTCCACCACTCGTTTGGCCAAGTTCACCGGAATCGCGAAGCCGATGCCGATGTTGCCGCCGGAGGTGCTGGTGATGGCGGAGTTGATGCCTATCACCTCGCCGTGTATGTTCAAAAGGGGGCCGCCGCTGTTGCCGGGGTTGATGGCGGCGTCGGTTTGGATGTAGTCCTGATAAATGGGGGAATTGCTGCCGAAATTGAGGTTGCTTCTGCCGATGGCTGAGATCACGCCGAGGGTTACGGTGCGGTCCAGGCCCACGTCGCCAAAGGGATTTCCGATGGCGATGGCCCAGGAGCCGATTTCCAGGTTGGCAGAGTCGCCCAGCGGGGCGATGGTGATCTTTTCCCCTTCCTTGACGGTGATCTTGATCACGGCCACATCGGTGTTAGGGTCCAGTCCCACCACCGTGGCGGTGTAATTGACCTTGTCGGCCAGGGTGACGGTGATGGTGCCTTCCTTGCCTTTCTCCACCACGTGGTTGTTCGTCATGATGAAGGCTTCGCGGGTTTGGGGATTGTATTCATATACGAAACCGCTGCCCATCGAGGTTACGGGGCGTTGTGTCTCCCTGGGTTGCTGGGGAAAGAAGTAGCGGAAGAAATCGTCGTCGAAGAAGGGGTTTCTGAAATTCTGGACGGTGACCTTGGATTCGACCTTGATCTGCACCACAGATTGGCGCACCTGGCGAACCACCTCGACCACTGGATTGGGCTCACTGCCCCAAGTCGGAGCGCTGCTGCCAGCAGTCTGGCGGAACCGGGGCACATCGTCTGAGCGGAGGTCTTTGGTCTGGGCAACGGCGCAGGACATCAGGCTCAAGACCGCCAACAGGGTGAATATACGTTTGAATACTTTCATCTTTTCTCCTGAAATCGGAAACCAACGGTTCCCGGGCATATTGGGGTGTAAAAAAATAAAAACCAATCACATAGCGCTTCAAGTGCTGTTCCCGAACATAATAATCGACCCCAACGCCGCGGTCAAGGAAAAAATTGCCGCGGTGCCCTCCGCCTCCCAAGCCAGCCTGTTTTTGGGAAAGGCGAAATCCCCGACGCGGATATTGACAACATTTTGCCCTTGGCGAGAATGGCCCTCACATGGAAAAAGCTGAATTCGTAAAGGATACACGCACCCCGGTGAAATTCCTCAAGGGGGTGGGCGAGGTCCGCTCGCGCCAACTGGCCAAACTGGGCATCAACACAGTATTGGACCTGATGGAGCATTTTCCCCGGGCTTATATCGCCCGCAAGCTAAATCCCTCTCTGCGGGAGCTCAAGCCCGGCGACAACATTGCTCTTACGGCGATGATAAGTTGGGTGGACGAGCGCAGGACCCGCAAGGGAAAAAACCTGCTCGAAGTGGGCATCAGCGACGGCCGCGCCGCCATCGTCTGTTCCTGGTTCAGCTATCCCAAAAGTTTTCCGGGGCTGTTCAAGCCGGGCGCCATGCTCTGGGTTGCTGGAAACTTAACCGAATATAATGGCCAATTGCAGCTAATGCATCCTGAAGTTGAATTCGTGGACGACAGCGAAGAGCTGGATTTCTGGAAGAAGCGCGAGTTTCTGCCGGTTTACAGGCTCAGCGGCGACCTTACCCAGAAGTTCCTGCGCCGGATAGTTTACAGCGCTTTCGAGCTTTTCACTTCCCAGATCGAGGAAAACCTTCCGGAAGAGCTGATCGCCAAACGCGGTTTCCTGCCCCGCAAGGTCGCGCTTCAGAAGATGCATTTCTCCCTGCACCCGGAGGAACTGGACAAGGTGCGCAAACGCTTTGTCTATGAGGAATTCTTCTATTCCCAGTTGCTCTGGGCGCGCCACAAGCGCTTTCACGCCCAAGATGTTAAGGGCATCCGCTTCGAAAACAGGCGGGATCTTACTTCCAGGCTATACCGCGAACTGCCGTTCAAACTCACCCAGGCCCAGAAACGCGTTATCAACGAAATCTTTGGAGATATGTGTTCCGACAGGCAGATGTCGAGGCTGCTGCAGGGCGATGTGGGTTCCGGAAAGACGATCGTGACCCTCTTCGCGATGCTGCTGGCAGTGGAAAACGGTTTCCAGGCCGCGCTGATGGCGCCCACGGAGATTCTGGCGGACCAGCATTATGGCAACATCACCCGTCTGCTGAAAGATTTTCCCCTGAATATAGTGCTGCTCAAGGGCGGTTCCTACAAAGGCAAAGCCCAAACCAAAAACGCGATTTCCACAGGTGAAGCCAACCTCATCATCGGCACCCACGCCCTCTTGCAGAGTGATATTTCCTTTGAGAAACTGGGCTTTGTGGCTGTGGACGAACAGCACCGCTTCGGCGTGCAGCAGCGTGCCACCCTGGCCAGGAAGGACAAGCATCCGGACCTGCTCTACCTCAGTGCCACACCAATCCCCAGATCCCTCTCCCTCACCGTGTATGGCGATCTTGAAGTGAGCATCATCAACGAACTGCCACCTGACAGGATTCCCGTGAAAACCCTTGTCCGCTCTAACCAGAAGATAGACCTCGTTTACCGCGAAGTGGCAAAGGAACTGGCCGCCGGCAGCCAGGTCTATGTTGTCTGCCCCCTCATCGAGGAATCCGACAAAATGGACCTCCTCGACGCCCAGAGGATGCACAATCACCTTTCCACCAATATCTTCCCCCAATATAGCTGTGTGCTGCTGCACGGCAAAATGCCCTCCAGGGAGAAGGACACCATCATGCTGCGCTTCAAAGCCGGCGAGATCCGGATTCTGGTTTCCACCACGGTCATCGAGGTGGGGCTGGACATACCCAACGCCTCTGTGATGATCGTGGAACACGCTGAACGCTTCGGCCTGGCCCAGCTTCACCAGTTGCGTGGCCGGGTGGGGCGCGGAGGACAGCAGGCCTGGTGTTACCTGATCGAGCATTTTCCCCTCAGCAGCGTAGCGCGCGAGCGCCTGGACACCATGGCCAAAACCACTGATGGCTTCCTCATCGCGGAGAAGGACCTGCATCTGCGCGGACCCGGAGAGTTCTTCGGAACCGAGCAAAGCGGCCTGCCCCAGTTCACTTTCGCAAATTTGGTGGCGGACCAGCCGGTGCTCAAGGAGGCCCGCGAGGACGCTTTTTCCATCATCGCGGAAGACCTGTTCCTTGAGCAGGAAAAAAACGCCCTGATCAAAAAATTCTATACTCTCCAATTTGCTGATAAAGAAATGCTTATCCTCTACTGATGTCCACTCGTCCGGATTATTGTATTGACTAAATAACCCCCCTTGGATTTTAAGGAAAAAAACAAAAACTGACCCGAGGTGCCAATGAAAAAGCTGATCCTCCTGACTTTGCTGATCATCGCAGTTAGCGCGATGTTCGCGGTAAAATTCGACCCAGATTACTTTTATTCCCGGTCTGTGATCGTCTGCTTCACAAAAGACGCGGTGGGCAACGACACCGGCAAGATAGACTGGTCTCTTCAAAATGGCCGTGCCCACACAGGGCTGAGTTCCTTCGACGAACTGGCCGCGGAGTACGGAATTGTGGAATTGCAGCAGATGCATCCCTATGTGAAAGTTCCCACTTGGAACGACAACGGAATCTACCTGCAAAACACCTATCGCCTGATCCTGGAATCGGATGACCGCATCGACGCTGCCGTGGACGCCCTGTCCAAGGACAAAAACCTCATCTACGCCGAGCTGGAAGGCATCGCACGCACCAAGTTTGTGCCCAACGACCCTATGGTAACCCAACAATATGTCCACACCCGCATTCAGAGTTTCGATGCCTGGGATTACATCCAGGGCTCTTTCGACGTAAAGGTCGCCATCACCGATTCCGGCGTTAAATGGAACCATCCGGACCTCCGGGGCAACATCTGGGTGAATCCGGCCGAATCTCCTGGCATGACCATTAACTGGGATGCCGGCACCATCTCCGGAGGCGATGGGGCCGACGCGGGCGAAGGCGGAAACAAGATCGACGATCTGATAGGCTGGGACTTTTTCAATAATGACAACAACCCCATGCAGACCTATATTTCCAACGACCACGGCACGCACGTGGCCGGTTGCGCCGGGGCTGTGGGCAACAACTCCATCGGCCTGGTGGGCACATCGCCAATCGTTTCAATCATTTCCTGCAAAGGCGCTTCCAACACCTCTCCCTCACAGGGAATCTCCTATGCCTATGACCAGATCAAATACTCCGCCGAAGTTGGCGCCCACATCATCAACGCCAGTTGGGGCAGCCCGGGCAACGGAGCTTATCCGAATTCCATAGTTAATTACGCCACCGCCCTCGGCGCCCTGGTGGTTACCGCCGCCGGAAACGACAATACGGAGCACAACTCCTCTTACCAGGATTACCCCGCCGACTGCACCAACGCCCTCTGCGTGGCTTCCACCGGCCAGAACGACATTAAATCGAACTTTTCCGACTTCGGCGCCCCCATCGACATCTGCGCCCCCGGCGAAGGCATCCTTTCCACCATCATTGCCGGAAACGGCTACGATGCCTATGACGGCACATCAATGGCTTCGCCTGTCGCGGCCGGTGTTTGCGCGCTGGTGAAAGCCCTGCATCCGGAACTCACTCCCGCGCAGCTTATGCAGCGCGTGATGATGACCTCAGATTACATTTACGAAGCCAACCCGGACTATGTTGGCAAGCTCGGTGCGGGACGCATCAACGCTTTCACCGCCACCATGTTCGACAAAATTCCCAACATCACCGTCGATGACACCACTGTGGAGGAATTCGAAGGGGACGGGGACGGAGTTCCCAACCCCGGTGAAACCATAAAGCTGAAAGTTTCCCTGAACAACTATCTGGATCCCTTCACCGGACTGGCCTGGATGACTGCCACCGGCCTCAACGCCACCCTCACCACCTCCTATCCCGGCATCACAATCATAGACGACACCGCCAGCTACGGAAACCTGACCCCCGGCAGCACGATGTGGAACAACAGCCAACCCTTCAAATTCCAGACCGTCGCCGGCCTGCCCTCGGAACCCATCCCCTTTGAGCTGGTGGTTACCGCCAATCCTACAGCGCCTTTCCCCTATACCAAAACCATTCCTTTCCAGGTGAACCTTTCCCTCGTCCAATCCGGCTGGCCGGTTGCTTTGGGTGGAGCCTCCAACTCCAGCGCCATCCTTTACAACCTCGATTCCAATCCTGACAGAGAGGTCATTTTCGGCGATCCCTCCGGGAAAATCCATGCCGTCAAGGCAGACGGAAGCTCTGTTGCCGGATTCCCCATAAATGTAGGCAGCGCCGTAATCGGCTCCATTGCCATGGGTGACGTTGACAACAACGGCGTAAAAGACTTTGCCGCCGGCTTCCAAAACAACAACATCATGCTGTTCGGCCCCACTGGAAACACCATCTGGACCGTTCCCGCTGGCGGAACCCTGCGCAATGGGCCCGTGATGGCCGACCTGGCTAACAATGGCCAGAGCAAGGTGATAGCGGTGACTCAGACCGGCAGCCTGGTGGTGCTCAACGCCGACGGCAGCCCTTATCCCAATTTCCCCGTCAGCCTTGGCGGTGCCTGTCTGGGCACACCGGCCGTGGCCGACCTCAACGGTGACGGCATCCACGAAATCCTCGTGGCCACCCTGAACGGCACTCTCCATGCCATCAACAGCGCCACCGGACAGAACATCGCCGGTTTCCCCGTGACCATGCCGAGCGGTTCACAAAATCCCATCACCATCGCCAACCTCGATTCTGACAACCACCCCGAAATCATTGTTACCACCAGCACTTCGGGCCACATTCTGGCTTACAACCATGATGGGACGGTTCACTTCCAGAAAAGCGTGGGAGGCCAGATCAAGACCGGAGCCGTGGTTGCAGACGTGAACAACGACGGCAACAAAGAAATCATCGTGATCGGCGCCGCTGGCGTGGTGAACGTGCTCACCACCGCCGGAGCTGACTTGCCCGGAACCCCCATCAACGTTGGCCAGGCTGTGGAATGCACGCCCACGGTTGCTTATTTTGACGGTGACAACATGGCCGGCATCATCTTCGGCGACACCAACGGCTACGTGCACAGCGTGAGGATCGACGGAACCGAATCTCCAAACTTCCCCCTCCGCATCAATGGCAACGTGAAGACCTCCGCCGCCCTTGGCGACATCGATCTGGACGGAGACCTGGACATCGTGATCCCGAACGACGCCTCCTTCTATGTGATAGACGTAAAGCGCCCCGCCCAAAGCATCCCCTGGCACTGCTATCTGGGAACATACAACCGCGCCGGGAACAGTTACCAAACCACTCCAGTGGCGGACAACTCCATTCCCGAACTCAATACCAGGCTCCACGGCAATTTCCCCAATCCCTTCAACCCCAGCACCGTGATCTGTTTCGAACTGGCCGAGTCCGGCCCCGTGACCCTGGAAATCTACAACCAGAAAGGCCAGTTGGTTTCCACCCTCGTGGATGCCAACCTTCCTGCCGGGAACCATTCCGCGGCCTGGAACGGCACTGACGCCTCCGGCGACGCCGTGAGCAGCGGAGTCTATTTCTACCGCATGCGCTCCGGCGCTTTCAGCTCCACTCGTAAAATGGTGTTGATGAAATAATCCCGATTCAAACATGATCTGAAACACCGGAGACCGGACCAGGTTTCCGGTGTTTCCTCAATAAACACCCCGCGAGGAAACATGCCCACCAAACAATACGGATCAAATAAATTTCAAGACCTTTCCTGGATTGCCGCCCACTGGGGCTATTATCTGCGCCTGAACGGCCATGTGCTGAAGCAGGGTGTGCCCCTGCGCGAACTGATCGGACTCAAATACCCGCTCCGCCTGTCCGATCCGCCCAAACCGCCCCTGCTCTCGGTGGATTTCACCGACGCCTGCGACCTTGCCTGCGTGTACTGCAACAATCCGCTTTTCCCCCACCCCCGCACCATGATGAGCGACGAGGTGTTCGGCTGCCTTCTGGAAAATCTCCGCGCCGCCAAGATCAACCGTGTGCGCATCGGTGGCGGCGAACCCATGCTGCATCCCAAATGCGCGGAAATGCTCACCAAGCTGGCCCCCCTCACCAAATACCTCTCCGTTATCACCAACGGCCAGTGGCAGGACCCCCACCACATAGACGAAATCCTGCTTTCCGGGGTGAACCTGATCGAAATATCCATCGACGCGGGCGGTGCCAGGATCTATGAAGCTTCCCGCAAAAACGCCAGCTACCTGCGCCTCATCCGCAACCTGCGCCACATGCGGGCCCTGAGGGACAGACTGAAGAGCAAAACCCTCATCAAAGCCCGCCTGATGCTGAGGCCCTCAACCCGGCACCTGGAAAGCTCTGAAACCCTCTTCTGGAGACGCTACGCGGATACCGTGCTGCCCCAGCTTCTGCTCAAGCACCCGGATTCCAATTACGACACCGACGTCTTCTATTCCCCGGTTTACGACCAGAATACGGCTCCGGTTTGCACCCTTCCCTTCAAGGACCTTGAAGTGAGGCCAGACGGACGCGTTCCCATCTGCCCCGCCAAAGGCTGCGCCATCGATCCCACCAAACAGCAATTCCTCGGCCACATCTGCCAGGATTCCCTGCTGGACATCTGGAACGGCCCGGAGTTCAAAGCCATGCGCCAGGCCCACCGCGACAGACGTGGAGACATCCTGGAAGGCTGCAAAGGCTGCAACTATAGCTAAACAGCATTTACCAGACCAGCCCGCTTCCCTGACAGGCTGGCGTAGAGCGAGGAACGAGCATCGATAACAGCAATGAATGATTATTCCAATATTTCCTGCCGTCCATGCTCACTGTGTTCGCTGGACGCCAAGGGTGGTGAAGTAGCGTGGGTTTTCTGGATTCCGGGTCAAGCCCGGAATGACCTGTAATATCTTGGCCGGAAGAACCGAATATACGTCATCCCGGACGTCACCGAACCCGCGAGGTGACTTTGATCCGGGATCCATAACAGGATAAGAACTGGATTCCGGGGCAAGCCCGGAATGACGTGGTGGAGGGGTGGCAGGCTGGCTTAGAGCGAGGAACGAGCATCGACGACAGCAACATTTCCTGCCGTCTATGCTCGCTGCGTTCACTGCACACCCTAACTATGATTTTCCGCCCTCCGGGCTGCCCATTCGGTTTGAAAGGGAGCCATAAAGAGTAGAAAACAAAAGGCTCTGGCCCTCCGTTATAGCCCCCTGCCAACGATACACGTTCATCCACAGCGAATGTCCATTTTGTCATCCGTGGTTTCCCCATTTACCCCTTCTCACTAACATCCCATTCACTTCTCGCTTAGTTCCCGCCCGTCAAACGGGAACTCAGCGGGAGGCGAAAAGGAGGCAAATGGGCTGGGGCAAAGGGCGGGTCAGGAAATGAACAGCCGGATAAGCTCACTTGAAAAAAGAACTTGACTTGGATTTGAAAGATGAAAACAATGCGAATGGTCGTTTGGCCTTGCATAGATAGTGAGTAACGGGGGATATCAGATGCCCTCAAACAGTTAGTAAATTTGATTTGGGTTTACACCAATATTTGGGGCTCAACACACTACTGAGGTTGCCATGAAAGGTTATAGATGGCTCATAGCCGGGCTACTGTGCATGATAGGCTTCGGACTTCCTGCTGTAACCAGAATTGTCGATATCTCTGGGGCGGGGCAATATACAAGCATTCAAACGGCGGTTACGGCATCATCATCTGGGGATTCAATTCTTGTGTACCCGGGCAGGTATATGGAGAATGTAAATATTTCTGTAAACAATATCGTTATCGTAAGTTTGGAATATTCATCCAATGACCCCTCATATATTGCTTCAACCATAATTGATGGCGGCCTGAATGCGCGAGGCATAAGAGTCAACCAAAATGTACAGAATATCAGTATCCGTGGCTTTTCCATAACTAATAGCAGGACAGGAATATCATTAGGGGAGAATAGCACATCAGTAATTACAAATTTTTCACCGTTTGGAAATGTTTCTCCATACGGAGCAGGAATAAACATATTTAAGAGCACGACAGTGCTGAGTGGGGTTCGGATATTTGACAATTATGCTTATATAATGGCAGGTGGTATATACATCAATGGCTATTTGGGATATGTCAATGTCACCTTTGATCCGGTTAACCGCTGTTCCATATACAACAACACAGCCGGGGCGGGGCAGGATATCGTTGCCCACTTGATCAACAACGACCTGAGCATTCCCCTCGAGATGTTCACGGTAGCCAATCCCAGCAGTTATTACGCCGCGGCTTACAGGGCTTCCGGCAATGAATTTGAACTACTGATAGACGCCCAGGCGTTCCATCATCAAGAGATCAACCACGACCTCTACGTGTCTCCGGAGGGAGACGACGCCAACGACGGTTTGAGTCCCGCGACAGCCCTCAAGACAATCAGAACGGCAGTTTACAGGATTGCTTCCGACAGTTCGAACCCTAAGACGGTGCATATTCTACCGGGGACTTATTCCAGAACTACCAACCAGCAGATGTTTCCAATTCCTTTAAAAAGTTGGGTTAAAGTTCAGGGGGCGGGGATTGAAGATACTCAGATAGTGGGAGAGATGGACCCTGCTTATGCCAATGTCCAATACAATGCGTTAAAAGTCATCACCAGTTTCTATCAGAGTCACGCCAGCCTGGAGGACCTGTCCATCACTTCCGCCGGATCGGACAACAGTTGCGCGATCTGGGGCTTTGAGGATGAAGCGCTGCAACTGAAAAAGCTCAGGATGTATGAACTGAGTCCGGATTTGTATGCAGTGATTAATATTAGAAGAGCTTCTAATATAATGTGGGACAGCATTACGATCGAGGATATAACAACCGACCAAATGGGAATGTTATATACTGAAGGCTACATCACCGGAACAATCCGGAACTCAGTTTTCAGAAACGCAGCATCAACATATACTAGTAATCAAGTGTGGGCAAAGCCTTTAATATGGACATCGGCAGGACAGAGTTTTACCGTAGAGAATTCAATATTTACTAATCTATCAATGGCGATGATGATGCTCAGGCTATTTGTTTTGGTGGAGTTTTAAATCCTCAATCACAACAGTATTATACGTTCCGGAACTGTTTGTTTTCGAATATAAACTGTAACGAAAGAGGTGTGTTAATAGTTGGACACACATATCCGGAGATGAACATCACCAACTGCACCTTTGCCGGGCATACCGGTAACGGTGAAGCGCTGATGATAAATGGGAATGTAACAATCTCCAACTGCATATCTTATAACAACAGGTCCAAGGAAATCGCCATCAATCCCATGGATGGGACAGGTATCCCCACCACATTGACCCTCGAAAACAACCTGATCCGGAATGGTTATAGCGATATTTGGCCATGGATTGGTTGTACAATTAACTACTCTGAAACCAACATCACTGGCAACCCCCTCTTTCTTGGTGGTGATGATACCCATGATCCGCTCTATTACAGCCTTTCAGCCGCCTCACCCTGCATCAACTTCGGGACTCCAGATACTGAAGGCCTTGGCCTGCTTCCTTACGATCTGGCAGGCAACTGGCGCATCTGGGACGGTTGCATCGACATGGGCTGTTATGAGTACGGCTCGGAACCTTGGGTTGGTAATAACGATTCCGTGTTGCCCGTTCCAAGTGAAGCGCTAAGCGTTTATCCCAATCCTTTAAGTCAGTTAGCCACCATCCTGGTGGACACATGGACAGCGTTGCAAGAGGCAGCGGCGTGACAGCAACTGACGCCAGGATCAATGTCTATAACCTGAGAGGCCAGAAAGTGAAGAGCCTTGCCCCGGATGTGGCCGGAAGGGGAATCTTCAGTTGGGATGGCACCAATGAGACGGGCAATGCCTGCGCCAATGGCATCTATCTGCTTGGCCTATCGCTGGATAACAGGCTTGTCCAGAGCAAAAGGGTGACGCTGCTAAAGTAAGCTGAATATAAAGACAATGCCGGTCGATTCGCCTCCGGAATGACATATTCTGGAAACTGGGAATTTTGGGATTGACACATTTGGCCGGGTGGAGAGAATGGCATTTAGAATAGATGGTGCTACTTTTAGGTAAAAGGGAATCCCGTGAAAAGCGGGAGCGGTAACCGCCACTGTAAGCGGCAGATGAGGCCAGTCCGGTCACTGCGTTAGAGAGCGTGGGAAGGCCGGGCTTCCAAAATGGCCGCCGCGAGCCAGGAAACCTGCCACCGATTCCGGCCAGCTTATACGGATTATGTAAGCCCGGAGCAGGTAGCGCGACCTAATTCAAAAAAAGAAGAAGGTGAACGCTATGCCAAGAACAAAACAACTGATTGTGGCGCTGGCTCTTTTGCTGGCGCTGACGGCGCTATCCGCCGACGTTATCTTCGTGGTCAACTCCACCTCCCGCACGCTTTCACGCATCGATACTGACAGCGGAAGCGTGAACAATTCCTTTGCCCAACTGGGCCTGACCCCCAACCTTATGGACCTGGACGAGGAACATATCTACGTGATCTGCACCGGTGACAACGCCGTCCAGGTGCTGAACAGGTTCACCGGCGCCCATCAGCGCTATCTTCCGGTTGCGCCTTCCTCCAATCCCTACGATGTGCTCAAAGTGGGTGATTTCCTCTATGTGACGGGCCTTTTCACCAACAGGGTGTATAAACTAAGCCTGCAGACCAACTCCGTGGTGGGGTCTCTGGAAGTGGGCGCAGCGCCGCAGGGATTGTGTTCCGACGGCACGCGGCTCTACGTCTGCAATACCGGCGGCTACCATAACAACTACGCTAACAGCTCCGTGAGCGTTATCGACCTGGCTTCCTTTGCCGTTACGGCGACCGTGCCGACCTGGACCAATCCTCAATTCGCGGTGCTTCGGGACGGATATCTGCACGTATCCTGCACCGGCAACTGGGGCGACGTCTCCGGCAAGCTGGACATTATCGACCTTGACACCCTGGAACTCGCCCAGCGCCTCGACGTAGGGGGCAATCCCGGTTCGCTGTGGATCAGCCAGAGTGGAACCGGCTACATCGGCGAAGGCTACGGAAACGCCCTCTACAGCTACAACGCGGACACTCACAGCCTTGAACACGGAGCGGCAAATCCGCTGAACTACGAAGCGTCGATGGTATCTGGCAATGCTGCCATCATCGCGCTTTTGAAACAAAACTGGGATACTTTCTCGCTGGTTCGCGCCTACAGCCACGATTTCACTTTGCTGGGACAATACCAGGTGGGGCTGTCAAGCTCGGACATCCTGGTCGTCCCCGAAGAAACCGCCGCCAACGATGAGCTGCTCCCTTCCGCGCGGCACCGGGTTTATCCAAATCCGCTCAAGCGGGGAGAAACGTTGCATCTGGACAAAGGTTCCGTAGCGGGGGAATTCCGCCTTTACAACCTGAAAGGACAAATGGTCCATGAGCAACAACTGGCCAAAGGAGAAACCTCAGTCCGCCTGGACGGCTTGTCCGCCGGGGTTTATTTCTGGGCGCTGAAAGGAGCGGACGTGGATAACAGGGGGAAATTGCTGATCTGCAATTAGGGCAGATTTTGCTTGACGCTTCAGCCACAAACTAAAAAGCTGTTCATTGATTAACTATGATACTTTTCAAGGAGTTATGATATGAACTACTTTTTGAGTGACGACCAGCTCGAGATGAGGGAAATCGCGAAACGCATCGCGGAAGAAAAGATGCGGCCTCTCTCTGAAAAATATGACGAGGAAGGCATTTTTCCCTGGGACATAGTTGAAGTGATGCGCCAAAGCGACCTTTTCGCCATCCTTGTGCCTGAAGAATATGACGGTATCAGCGGCAAAGTGACCGACCTTGTGGTTGTGACAGAAGAGCTTTGCGCTGTGGACGCCGGCATCGCGCTGGCCTTTGGCGCCACCGGCCTGGGCATGTATCCCATCGCCATCGCCGGTTCTGAAGAGCAGAAGAAGAAATACCTGCCCCAAATCGCTGCCGGGGAGCAGCTTGCCGCTTTCGCGCTCACCGAAGCGAACGCCGGTTCTGACGCCGGAGCGATCGAAACAACTGCCCGCAAAGAAGGAGACCACTACATCCTCAACGGCACCAAACAATGGATCACAAACGGCGGCGAGGCAGGCATCTACACAGTTTTCGCCATGACGGACAAAACCAAGGGCGCCCGGGGCTGCTCCTGCTTCATAGTGGAAAAAGGCACTCCCGGCTTCAACTTTGGCAAGAAGGAAAACAAGATGGGCATCCGAGCTTCAGCCACACGGGAACTGATCTTCGAGGACTGCGCCGTACCCGAGGCCAATCTGCTGGGCCGCGAAGGAACTGGCTTCATCACCGCGATGAAGGTTTTCGACAAATCCCGCCCCATGGTGGGTTCTCAGGCTGTGGGCATCGCCCGCGGCGCTTTTGAAGCGGCGGTGAAGTATTCCAAGGAAAGGCATCAGTTTGGCAAGCCTATCTCGAGCTTCCAGGCTGTCCAGTTCATGCTGGCAGACATGGCCACTCAGATTGAGGCAGCCCGCGCTTTGGTTTGGCAGACGGCGAAGATGATCGATGCCGGCGAGCGCAACTTCAGCAAGGAATCCGCCATGTGCAAATATTTCGCTTCGGACATGGCGATGCAGGTTACCACCGACGCCGTGCAAATCCTTGGCGGTTATGGCTACATGAAGGAATATCCAGTGGAAAAGATGATGCGCGACGCCAAGATCCTGCAGATCTACGAAGGCACAAACCAGATCCAGCGCGGGATCGTGGCCTCGAACCTGCTTAAGGAGTTTTGATGCACGAATGGATCAGGGACTTTCCAGCCGCCATCACGGTCTGCGACAGGGACGGCCTGATCCTGGAAATGAACGAGAAAGCCTGCGCCACTTTCGCTTCCCGCGGTGGCGCGGCGCTGATCGGCACCAGCCTCTTCGATTGCCACAAACCCTGCTCCGTGGCCATCATCAGGGATATGCTGGCTACAGGAAAGAACAACGTTTACACCATTGAAAAACAGGGTGTAAAAAAGCTTATCTACCAGCAGCCCTGGTATCAAAATGGAGAACTGGGCGGTTTGGTGGAACTATCGCTGGAACTGCCGGATACCATGGCCCACCATGTCCGCGACTGAAAAACTGCTGCTGCACAGCTGCTGTGCGCCTTGCCTGATCGCCCCGTACCAGGAGTTGAAAATCGAAGCTGTAAACGTTTCGGTGCTGTGGTACAACCCCAACATCCATCCCGTTACAGAATATCGCCAGCGGTTGCAAACGCTGAAGGATTTCGCGGAGCGGGAGGGATTTCCGCTGATCGTTAAAGATGATTACGGCCTCAGGGACTTCGTGAAAGCGGTTGTGGACAGGCTCAACTCCAGATGCGGGCACTGCTACCGACTGAGGTTGGAAACAGTAGCCAAAACAGCTTCCGAAAACGGTTTTGACGCTTTTTCCAGCACGCTGTTCTATAGCAAATACCAAAACCACGAACTGCTGAAAGAGATTGCGGAGGAGATGGCGGCAAAGTACCAAGTGAGCTTCTTTTACCGCGACTGGAGAGAGCTTTGGGATGAGGGAACACGGCTTTCCAGGGAAGCCGGAATGTACCGCCAGAAATACTGCGGCTGTGTGTTCAGCGAGGAAGAGCGCTATCTAAAGCGGAAACAGGCCTGAGCCTTCAGCTCAGGGCCACGTCCAGAAACATCATCAGAGCGAACCCGAGCATCACGCCCAAAGTGGCCAGGTGCGAGTGTTCGCCTTTTTGCGATTCGGGGATCACCTCTTCTGCCACCACGAAGATCATGGCTCCGGCGGCAAAGGCCAGCGCGTATGGCAAAACCGGACGGGCAACCATCACCAAAGCCGCTCCCAGCAAGCCCCCCAGCGGTTCCACCATGCCAGAGAACTGGCCCCAGAAGAAGCTTTTCCACCTCGACATCCCCTCCCGCCTTAGCGGAATGGAGAGGGCCGCGCCTTCGGGCAGGTTCTGGATCCCGATGCCCAGAGTGAGGGCCATAGCCCCGGCCAGAGTGGCATCGGCAAATCCGGAAGCGTAAGCTCCGAAAGCCACGCCCACAGCCAGTCCTTCCGGGAAATTGTGGAGCGTGACAGCCAGGAACATCAGGGTTGATTTGTCCCAGGGTGTTTTCAGGCCTTCTTGTTCGCCCATCTCTTTGCCCGGGTGTAGATGTGGCAACAGAGCGTCCACTCCACGCAGGAATGCCCCTCCCAGCAAAAACCCGACCAAGGCTGGCAGAGGATTTCCGTTGCTGAGGTTGATGGCCGGATTGAGCAGCGACCAGAAGCTGGCCGCGATCATCACTCCCGCGGCAAAACCCAGCATGGTGTCCAGCAGCCAGGGCTTGATGGCGCGGAAAAGAAAGACAAAAGCCGATCCGATAGCCGTCATCATCCAGGTAAAGCCTGTCCCCAACAGAGCCAGCAGGATGGGGTTGGAAACCGGGTGGGCGATCACAAATAGAACTTTTCGATGGCCTCCAGCATCTGCTGGATTGCAGTCTGGGTGTCGTCCACAGCCAGGGTGCGCTTGTCTCCGTTGTCGAATGTGATCACAACATTACCCAGAACCCTGCTGATCTCACGGATTTTGGGAATCACGATGTAACTCTTGCCTAGTTGCTCGTCGTCGTAGGTGAAAATCGCTTTCATTATCAATCCTGATTCTGCTCCGGGGTCAACCGGTATGGCGTTTGAGGTTGCAGGTCTGGCTGGTTCGCTCGCCGGGACGGAGGTATTCAGCGAAGTCGGCTTCAAACTCGATCAAGGTGTAGTCCGGATCATCATAGCCGTGGAAATATTCGTCAAAAAAGAAGCAGCGCTCGGAGGCTTCAGCCTTAAGCGCTGCGTTGGTAACAATCCTGGCAATGCCGGTGAGGCGGATGTAGCCTGTGTTCCCGGATTCACGAAGAGGCACGCAGACCTCCACCCACTTGTTGGCACTAATCTGGCTGACCTTCGCGTCTCCGCTGAAGGTGGCGAAGAAATAGCGGTCTTCATACATGAATAGCACCACGGGACGTACCCGGGCTTGTTTTTTATCGACCGTGGCCAGATAGACATACTGGTTCTGGCTGATCCAGGCCATGATCTCCTGCTGCAGGGCGGATTCAGAGGTTCGTGCCATGGTAGAGCCTTATTTAGTTAGGTTTATGGCCTTGATGATGGCCTGGTTTCCAACTTCTGGATTGTCCTGTTTGTCCCGGGGCAGATTTTCTATCTTGTGCACCACGTCCATGCCGCTGGTCACTTTGCCGAAAACGGTGTGTTTGCCGTCCAGCCAGGGAGTTCCGGGCTGCTTGGTGACGATGAAGAACTGGGAGCCGTTGGTGTTGGGTCCGGAATTGGCCATGCAGATGTAGGAATAAAGAACGGGGGCTTTAAGTATTTGTTTCCGGAGGGGTTCGCTGATGCCGGTGCGGTTCTGGTACCACTCCACGGTCTTGCCATAGATCGGTTCCGGACTCTGCTCTTCCTGCACGGCTCTTACGATGTCGAAGACCTCCTGCTGGGGATTTTTGGCCGACTGCATGTAGGGGATGATGATCTTGGTCCAGACCAGCATGGCTGTCTCTTCATCGTTGACCTCGCCGGTGACCGCTTCACCCGGAGCGTAGCATTCGTCTTCAAACTGGTAGCCGGGCCCGCCCATGCCATCATTGGAACGGTCGCCGTCCTTGGTGTTGGGGTCACCGCCCTGGATCATGAAATCCGGGATGACGCGGTGAAAGTAGGTCTGGTTGTAAAAGCCTTCCGCCGCCAGTTTCAGGAAGTTGTCCACCGTCTTGGGCGCCAGGTTGGGCCAGAGTTCCAGCTCAATGTTGCCTTGGTTGGTTTCGATCACTGCGGTCTTCACTTGGGTTTCCTTATCCAATTTTTCCTCCAGTTTTGCGGCTCCTGCCGACTTCAGTTCATTGGTCTGGCAGTTCAGCAGGCTGAGGCTGAGAACCAGGACCATCGCCACCAGGGCGATCTTCTGCGGGGTTTTTAGCATTGTGCATCTCCTTGCTTTTGTAATATTTGAGGCTCACCTGGCCAGAATCTATCTCCAGGTAGCTGTGGTGCCGGGTCCAGTCGCCGCTGTTGGCATAACTTCCACCTTTTAAGCGGGTTATCCCGGGATGGTGGCTGTGACCCATGCAAACCAGGTCATAATCCTTTTTTCCAATCATATACTCCGCGTAACGGCTCAGTCCCGCACTTTTTTTGGATTGGAGCAGAGAGGATACCTGCCGGAACCGGCTGGAGCGGGATAGCTTTCCCCCGATCAACAGAGCGAGATCAGGGTGCAACAGGGAAAAGAGCTTCTTGCTGAGCTTCATGCGGATCAGGCGTCGGAAAAACTTGTAGCGGAGGTCGTTCACGGTGTGTAAATCGCCGTGGGTGAACAGCATCCTGAGGCCGTCCTCCTTCAGGCTGAAAGAGTTATTGTAAACCTCGATTTCAAGATAATCTCGGAAAAAATCATTGAACCAGAAATCGTGGTTGCCGCTGATCAGAACCAGCCTGCAGCCGTGTTCACGAATCTCCGCCAGGCGGTGGAGAATGGGAAAGTACTGCTTTATGATGGCGTATTTCCAGTCGAACCAGAGGTCGAAGATATCGCCGTTGAGCACCATCAAGTCGTATTTTCCCACTGCCTGTTTCAGAAAGTCGAGCGCCAGATTGGCGTTGGCACGGTCGTAAGTGTCTTTGAACACGTATTTGTAATGCACGTCAGACAGCACGCAGATGCGCATCTCAACTCCGGGTAAGCAGGTAGTAGATGATGTTGCAGCCAAAGCGGAGAGCTGTTTCGCGCACTTCCGGCGGATCCTTGTGAGTGGCGGGATCGGCCCAGCCGTCGCTGATATTTGTTTCGTAGGTATATAGACACATCAGGCGGCCGTCATCGTCAAAAATGCCAAAGGCCTGGGGCGGCTTTTCGTCGTGCAGGTGGATTTTGGGCAGACCGCCGCTAAAATCGAAAAAGCTGGTAAACAAGGGTGAAGAGCCATCCAACTCCACCAGCTCGTATTCTGGAAAGACCCGTTTGATCTCACGCCGGAAAGAGGAATCCATGCCATAATCGTCATCGGCGTAGAGAAAGCCCCCGCGCAGCATCCACTGGCGCAAATTTTCCACTTCGCGGTCATCCCAGCGGATGTTGCCGTGCCCGGTTAAATAAACGAAAGGATATTCGAAAAGCTTTGCTTCGCCGGCTTTGACCACGCTTTGGTCGAGGGGAAAAGTGGTGTTCAGGCTCGCGTTCACAAAACGGGCCAGATTGGGCAAAACCTCCGGATCGTTGTACCAATCCCCTCCGCCGTCATATTGGAGCCGGGCGAAGCCCGTGGTGGTGACGTTTCCGGTCACGGCACCCAAGGTGGTGGAAAGGATCAGGAGGAAGGCCGGCAGCAGGTTTCGGGGCATCTCAGTTCACAATGTTCAGATTCACGCAGACCAGGGAATCCTGCGTAACCAGGTAAAAACAACTATTGTAATCATCATACTTGGAAATATACCTAAGCTCTTCCGGCAGAGCCAGCTCACTCATCAGTTTGCCCTGCTGGCTGTCCAGAATAGCCAGCCCCCGCTTGAGAGGGAGCACGGTGAGGTTTTTGTCGATGCGCTTTTCCTGAGCTGGCGTTATCTCCTGCATGGTCAGGTTGGACTTTTCGTTAGCCAGAGCCTGCAACGACTGGCTCCAGACTTCATTTCCCCGCAAATCCAGTCCCAAAGTGTTGCCATTGGCAAGGGTTGCGTTAAGTCCGGCCGTTGTGGTCATTATCGCGACCACCGGGGCAGGATAGTTCTGTTTCCAAAGCTGCTCGCGGGAGGAAAGCTTATAAGCATAGATATCGGCCCCGCTGACCAGAAACACATTCTGCTGGTTGAAAGCGGGAGAGGATGTAACCCTGAAGGGCAGTTCCATGCTCCAATTCCGGACCAGTTGCACGTTCCGGGCCGGCATGTTCAAAACGGTTATAGCCTGCTCGATCTTTTCATTGACCACTTTCTTGGCGCGGTAGAAGCCCACACCGATGATGCGGTTCCCCAAGGCCATGTAAATTATAGCCAAAGCCGTTCCCAGAAGCAGGAACAGGGTGCTGATCTCCAGCTTGGTCAGGCGGCGTTTTTTGGGTTTGGCCAGAGGAGTTTGATGCTTGAGGATGAGCCACAGCGCCGGAGAGGCAGAGCTGAAGGATTCCACCAGCGGCTGCAGGCTGCTCACGTCAGGAGAGCTTCCGAAAACCTTGGTTGCCACTTTTCCGGACAGCACCACCAGGCTTTCATTTTCTTTCAGATGGAATTTTTGCGGTTTCACCCGGATGTCTTCTTCCGAAAAGCCCAGCAGATTCAGATTCTTCAAGCTTTGCACGTGGTAATTCTTCCAGTTCCGGCCCACCGTTTCCAGTTTTTTCCCATTGGTGACGGCACAAAAGAGACGGCCAAATTGCACAAAGATGAGATCATGGTCAAAACACACAGCGAAAAAGAGGGACAGGCCCTTTTCCCGCAGATTTGTGCGGCGCAGGCTGGCATGCAGCTTCCAGTGGAAATCAGCGAAGAAGCTCTTGAGCCAGTTCTCGATCTCCATCTTGCTGATCTCAAGCACCTTGGCATTCAATACTTCCAGTTTTACCCCAGCCAGGATCTCCTCCAGGGCGATGTCGTTCTCTTCGTGGGCCACGCAGAGGAACCAGGCGTAACGGCCATCCTGGGAGGACTGGTGTTCACAGATGCTTTGAGGAGACAGGGCGTATTTGCTTTGTAGTTTGATCATTTTAATTCCACCATTTGATCATGCTGCGCCAAAAAACCCTCATCAGCGTGGGAATATCCATCAGCATGTTGGTATAGGCGGCGTTGGCCAGTGGGCACCAGCACTGTTTTTTATGAATGGAACGGCGCTCCAGTTCGGATTCGTGGTTGAACCAAATCTCGCGGAAATTGTATTTACTGGCGCGCAGATTGCCCAAAGACTTTGCCTTGACACAGCAGCTCCAAACGTCACCGTCCGGCGAGATCTGGGCTGAAGCCACTCCAGCATAACAGGGCAATATCTGGCGTTCGTCGCGCATGATGCGTTTCACCAGATTGTAATACTCTATCCTGAAAGCCATTGTGATCTTGTTCATCCCCTTGTATTTTTCGTTTTTGATGCGGTGGATAAGATAATCGATGGCGGATTTATAAGCCACAAGGCTGGGCGTGATCTGGGCCCCAAAGGTGTCCAGTTCTCCCCTCTCCTCGGCAATCTCGGTGATGTAGGCATCCGGTTTTAGACGCAGCAATTCGTTGGCGATGCCCGGAAAGGTATCCACATTGAACTGCGAAATCACGGTATGGATGCCCACTGCCAGATTGGGGATCTGCAGGGCTTTTAGCTTCTGGAAGGTGGCCATCGTCTTCTTGTAGTTGCCTGGCACCTTGCGTATCTCGTCGTGCTGTTCGCCGATGCCGTCCACCGATATGTTGATGATCACCTGGGACTTGGGGCAGGCCCTGGCGATCGCGGCGGTCTTTTCCACTATGGTGCCGGTGAGGATGCCGTTGGTGGGGATGTTGATTATGTTGGGGCGTGAAATCTCATAAATGGTGGAGACCACTTCCACAATGTCCTTGCGCAGAAAGGGTTCACCTCCGCTGAATGTGATCCAGTAAGGCGAGCGGCCTATCTTCTTGAAGGTTTTGGCGTATTCTTCCACTGTGAAATTGCGCGCTTTCTTCTTCCAGACATTACAGGTGCTGCAGCGCGAATTGCAGGTGTAGAGCAGGCTTACGGTATAACTCATGGGCAGGAGGCGGGGAAAACCGAGATGCTTCATCAGCCAGTATCCGAGCATCCTGAAAAGCAGATTGAGCATGGCGTTCAAAAATCCTTAACGTCCCAAATCCTTAGTGGACCGGGCGATATCCCAAGCGAAGGGGTTTTTGCCCTTGATGTAAAAATCCCAGGAGCCCAAAAGCCGGCAATACATTTCCAAAAGCATCACGGCAAATACTTTGGGTGCAGAAGCCGGGTGTTCGCGCAATTCGGCCAGGAGTATCCAGAGCAGGGTGCCCCCATCCTGGGAAACCACCTTGTAGTCCTGTTTTTGCTTCAGCCAGAGATGGCCGTTCTGGATGCGGCGGCGCTGCTTGATGAAGTCTTTCAGGTTCGTGGGGCCTTTGTTGCTGATGATCGCGTCAGGAACGTAGCGAAGTTTCAGACCATGGGAGCGGACAATGGCCTCGATGCTGGCTTCGTCAACCGCGGATTCGGCCGGGATGGAATCCATCAGCTTGCGAAAAGCTATCATTTCACCTAATTTTGGCGAAATCATGGCCATGCGGTGATGCAAGCGCCAGAGCATATGCACAGCGAAACCCATAAAAGTGTTGACGGGATTCACCGGAACAGGCCTGCCGCCGCTGGCTCCAACCTTAGGGTCATTAAAAGCTAGGGCCAGTTTTTCGATAGTTGTGGGCGCCGGGATAATGTCTCCGGAAATCACTATCAGGATCGGCGATTTGGCCTCCGCAATAAATAGGTTGATGGCGCTGGATTTGCCTTCCCGCCTTGCCTGGCGGATCAAACGCACCCGCGGGTCCCGGCTGGTATAATTCTCCACCAGTTCGTCCGTGCCGTCCGTGCTGGCGCTGGAAACCACAATGATTTCCGCGATGCTGGCCTGCTTTAAGTTCTGATTGCAAAGCGAGTCCAGCAGGGGGATGATGTTATCCGCTTCGTTATAGGCAAACACGCCCAAAGAGCAGATCAAAGCTGGGTTCTTTTCCATTTTTACCTCAGTCGGGCAATGCCCTCTATGCTTTCCTTCGCGCGCAGTTCTTTGTTCACGGAATCCAGGACCCCGTTGATAAACTTCACCGCGCCTTCCTCGCAGAATTTCTTGCCGATTTCGAGCGCTTCGTTGATCACCACAGCCGGCGGAGTGTCCGTATAGAGCAATTCATATACAGCTACTTGCAGCACGTTTCTGTCCATGTGGGAGATACTTTCCACGCTCCAGTTTTCGCTGTGTTTCTCTATTTTCTGGATGATCTCGGTGCGGTTGATGATGGCGTTTTTCACCAAATCGTCGGCAAAATCGATCACCGTCGCCGAGTTGCGCATCTTTTCCAGTTTGGCGAGTTCATTCAGCACATCAGGATAGCTGTTCAGCATCCCGTATTCCAGGAACTCCGGGTCCAGTTCCCGAAAATCAAGCGCGTAAAGGGTTTGGGCCGCCAGTTCGCGGGATTTACGCCTTAGTCCCAAGCTTGAGTTCCGCCATCAGGTTGAGCATTTCCAAAGCCGCGCTGGCAGCGGAAAAACCTTTGTTCCCGGCTTTGGTGCCGGCGCGTTCCAGGGCTTGCTCGATAGTGTCTGTGGTAAGCACTCCGAAAATCACGGGCTTGGATTGGCTCAGAGCAACCTGGGCCACCCCTTTGCTAACTTCCGCCGCCACATATTCAAAATGGGGTGTGCCGCCCCGGATCACCGCGCCCAGGCAGATTACGGCATCGTAACTGTCGCTCTGCGCCGCGGCTTTGGCCATCTGCGGGATTTCAAAAGCACCGGGCACCCAAATAACCGTGATATCGTCTTCCAAGACTTCGTGACGGAGCAGGCAGTCCATCGCCCCCTCCATCAGCTTGCGGCTCACCAGTTCGTTGAAACGGCTTACCACCAGGGCGAATCTGTAGCCCTTCGAAACCAGGTTACCTTCTATTACCTTCATTGTTTTTGCTCCTTTTCCCAAGGATTTTTCCACAAAAAACCAGAATATTCAAAGCACAGATTCAATCAAGGAAAATCTTTCGCTAAGGAGTAATAGCTATGTCCTGCCAGTCAGGCCCTGAGCGCTCGCGACCGTCCCTCTCCCCCGCCTCCCGCCAAATACTCGCATCGAATGCGGGCATCATGCGGGAGGCAATACCGGGGCCTGAGGTAGGGCGTTAACGGCCAGATGGCATTGCTTCAACCTGGCTGCTTCACACACCCGCTGTCCTTGCAACCCTCCGGGATCGAAATCACCGGGGTAAACACCTAATTTGAAAGGGAGCCTAAAATTTGGTTGACGGAAACGGAGTATCAAAAAATCATGTTTGAATCAAAAATATGGTGCGAAGATGAACAGACTTTTCCAACCCGAGTTAGTAAAGATCGTCGATGGATTCGAATCGAAGTCCGATTGTCTGGCCTATATGACAGACCTGCTGGCGGAAAGCGGCTGCCTGGATTTACCAGAGCGGTTTCTGGCCGCGGTGAAAGGCCGTGAGGACATCATGAGCACCGGCATCGGCAAAGGCGTGGCCATTCCTCACGCGCGAGATCTGACCGTTACCTGCATCAAGATCGCGGTCTGCCTTGTCCGCGAGCCGCTGGAATTTGATAGCGTGGACGACCTGCCGGTGCAACTGGTGTTTATGATAGCGGTTCCCCAAAAAGCCGGCAAAGAATATATGAAAATCCTGCGCTCGCTCTCCGAATACCTAAGGAATGGCGAGAACCGCAACACCCTAATCAACGCAACTTGCGAAAGGGAATTATACCATGACGTGCTTACGATTGAAGAAGTCATTACTGACAGTATTAATGCTTAGCTTTGGTTTGCTGCCCTTGCTGGCGGTGAACGATGAAGCCGGGACCACCGGGTTCGCCAGCCTGAAAAACGTCTATTCGGCCCGGGCCATCGCCATGGGCCAGGCTCTCACCGGCGAAACCGGCAATCCGGACGGTCTGCATTTCAACCCGGCCTCGATCATCAAAATCGACGGAAACGAGGTCGGGACCACCTATACCAACTCTTTCGTGGGTTCGCAGGGCGGCCAATTGCAGTATCTCTGGCCCAAAGACCGCTTCACGGCCTGGGGTTTTGCCCTCAAATACATGAACATGGGCAGGATGGAACGCACTGAGGTGGACCAGAACGGCGACTTAGTTTCGACCGGAGAGACCTTTGGGGCCAACAACATTGTTGCCAGCGCCTCCCTGGCCAAATACATCTCCGACGCTGTGGACCTTGGCGGGACCCTGAAAGTGATCTACGACCAGATTGACAGCAGTTCCTCCACAGCCGCGATGCTGGACCTGGGCCTCATCCACCATCCCGCAAGTGAAAAGCTCAAAGTGGGGATCAGCCTGCGCAACATCGGCCTGCAGATAACCCGCTACACCGGTTCCAATTATAAGGAAAAGCTGCCTTTCACCTTCGCCGCCGGCATGACATACGATTTCAATCCCAGGCTGATGGCCAGCCTCGACATTGTCAAAGCCACCGGAGAAGACATAGTTGCCAAAGCCGGGGTTGAATATGAACTGACGCCCGCTTTCGACCTGCGGGGAGGTTTCAGGACCAACGCCGGTGACGGCTACAACGGCGGCACTTTCGCCTTTCTTTCAGGATTGTCCCTGGGCGTGGGCTGGAACTGGAACAATTACCGGGTCGATTACGGCGTTTCTTCATACGGAGACCTGGGCTGGATCAACCAGATCAGCCTCAGCTACGAATTCTGAACCCTCTTCCGGTGAAAGCTTTGACACGTGATTTTCTGATGGAAATTGGAACCGAGGAGGTTCCCGCACCCCATTTACAACCGGCGGTGGAATTCATCCAGTCCTCGTTTCAGAATCTGATGCGGGACGTGGGTTTGCAATACTCTGAACTGATGACCGGTTCGACCCCCCGGCGCATGTTTCTCATCGCGCGCCAGGTTCAGAGCACCCAGCCGGATATCCAGGTGAACAAAACCGGCCCGGCAAAAAAGATAGCCTACGACGCGGACGGCAACCTTCTCCCCGCGGCTTTGGGCTTCCTAAAAAAGAACAACGCCGAAGCCAAAGACCTCCAAATAGAAACAACCGACAAAGGCGTATTCATTGCCCTCAAATACGTTAAGCCAGGCCGGAACACGGCGGAAATCCTGCGGGAATGGATTCCGGACCTTCTGAACCACATTCCCTACCCCAAAACAATGATTTGGAACAGTTCCCGCCTTGCCCTGTCCCGTCCGTTGCGCTGGCTCTGTGTGCTTTGGGGGGATGAAGTCCTTGAGGTGGAAGCTGGTGGGGTCAAGAGCGGCAAACATAGCTTCGGGAACCGGTTTCTGGGGCTTGACAGGCCGCTGGAGATAAACTCCGCGGATGAGTATCTTCAGGTTCTTTCCAGCAATGCCGTGATGGCAGACAGAGCCGCCCGACGGGAAAAACTGGTGGCTGAGCTTGCCTCCGTGAACCCGGGAATGGGATTCAAGGTGGTTGAAGATGAACGCCTTACAGACACGGTAACCGATCTGGTGGAAATGCCCACTGCGGTGGTGGGTGAATTCAGCCCGGAATTCCTTTCCCTGCCTGAAAAGATCATCACCTCCACGATAAGCCAAAACCAGAAATACTATTCCGTTCAGGACGCGGAAGGCCGTCTGAGCAACAAATTCGTGTTCATCTCAAACGGCGACCCCGAGTATTCAGACCTCATCCGCAAAGGCAATGAAAAGGTTGTGGCAGCGAGGCTCGCGGACGCCCTCTGGTATTATCAGGAAGACACCAGGAAACCCTTGGAAGCTTATGTGGAGCGGTTACACGAAGTTGTATTCCAATCCAAGCTCGGCACGCTGGCAGACAAGACGGAGCGCGTTGGCCAGATCACAGGGGAAATCTGCCGTCGGCTGTGCCTCGACGAAGAAAACACGGCCCTGGCCAAACGGGCAGCACTGCTTTGCAAGGCGGACCTGGTCACCACGATGTTGGGAGAGAAAGAATTCACCAGGCTGCAGGGATATATCGGCAAGCATTACGCCCTGGCCAGCGGTGAAGACAGCCGGGTGGCGGAAGCCATTCACGAGCATTACCAGCCCCGGGGCACCAATGACGGGCTGCCCCAAACCCTCACGGGGGCAATTGTTGCCGTGGCCGATAAAATGGACAGCGTGTGCGGAATAATCGGCATTGGCCAGGTCCCAACCGGCTCCGCGGACCCCTTTGCCCTGCGCAGAGCGGCCAACGGAGTGGTGCAGATCATAGTGGAACGCGGCTGGAGCATCAATTTATCCGAACTTATCGATTATACCTTGAACCTGGTGGAACAACGGTCAGAGCTTACTTCCACCGCCCACAGCGATGTTCAGGCTTTTTTCCGCCTGCGGGTTGAGTGGTTGCTGCGCCAGTTGGGTTTGGATTATGACGTGATCGACAGCCTGATGCACCTTTCACTTGGCGATTTGCCTGACCTGAGGACGCGGGGACTGGCCCTGCAAAGCTTCCGCATCCGGGAAGACTTCCTCCGCCTGGTGATCGGCTTCAAACGGGTGGCCAACATCATCGAAAAAGTGGAGCGCGTTCCGGCTCTGGAACCATCGCTGTTTGAAGAGGAAGCGGAAAAAGAGCTGTATTCCTCTCTGCAAATCCTGCGGGGAAAAAATGACGCCAGCCTGGCAACCCGCGATTATCAGCAGGCGATAACCCATCTGGTTGGCTACGGCGCCAACATCGACAGCTTTTTCGACGCCGTGCTGGTCAACTGTGATGATCCAAACCTGCGTGGAAACCGCTATGCCCTCTTGAGCGAGGTCAAAAATGAATTCCTGCGCGTGGCGGATATTTCGCGCATCGTGATAGATAATGATAAAAATGGAGCATAGAGTATGGATATCCTCACCGAGTTAAAGGCCAAGGCCAAACTCATCGAAGGGCGGATCGTGCTGCCTGAAAGTGCCGACACCAGGACGCTTCAGGCCGCGCATGCAATTTTGGCCGAGGGTTTGGCAGACATCGTCCTGGTGGGCAAACCGGAAGAGATCAAAACCCGGGAAAAGACTCTGGAACTTGACCTCAGCCGGGCCACTGTGATCGATCCTGCCAACTTTCCAGAAATCGGCAAATTCGCGGATTTCTATTATGAGAAGCGCAAAGAGAAAGGCGTCACTCGCGAGCAGGCAAGCCAGACAGTTCTGAATGAACTGTATTTTGGCACCCTGTTGGTGAAGTTCGGATACGCTGATGGCATGGTGGCCGGCGCCGCCAACACCACAGCCGATGTCCTGCGCGCGGCTCTGCAGGTGGTGGGCGTCACCAGCGGCGTCAAAACCGTTTCCAGCTGTTTCATAATGGTGGTGAATGACTACATGGGGGAAGACCGGGTCTATCTCTTCGCGGATTGCGCCGTGGTGCCTGATCCTGACCCGGAACAGCTGGCTGATATCGCATTCAGCACTGCCTCAACACGCAGAGCCATTTTGGGCGACGAACCCAAGGTGGCTTTGCTGTCATTTTCCACCCGGGGCAGTGCTCAGCACGAAAATGTGGAAAAAGTCCAGCAAACGGTTAAAATCCTGGGCGAACGCCAGGTTGATTTCGATTTCGACGGCGAGATGCAGTTGGACGCGGCGATCGTTCCCAACATTGCCAAAATGAAAGCTCCAGACAGCAAAGTGGCCGGACAGGCCAACACCCTTATTTTCCCAGACCTGCAATCCGGCAACATCGGCTACAAGCTGGTGCAACGTTTTGCCAAAGCAGAAGCCATCGGCCCCATCATCCAGGGCCTGGACGCCCCGGTTTGTGACCTCTCCCGCGGCTGTTCCTCTGAAGATATAGTTCACACCTGCGTGCTGGTGCTGTTGATGGCCCAAAATAACAAAAGAAAAGGATAAAGACATGGCTATAAAAATATCAAACCGAATCAAACTGGTAAAACCCTCCCCCACTCTCACCCTTTCAGCCAGGGCCAAGGAGATGATGGCCTCCGGCATCGACGTGGTGAATTTCGGCGTGGGTGAGCCCGATTTCAATACCCCCGAATACATCAAAAAGTCGGCTCATGCCGCCCTTGAGGCAAACTTCACCCGCTACACCGCCAACCCCGGCATCATCGAACTCCGCCAGGCCATTTGTGACAAGCTCGAGCGGGACAACGGACTGGCTTACGAACCCAAAGAAGTGCTGGTCTCACCCGGCGCCAAGGCTTCCATCGTGAACATCCTGATCGCGGTCTGCGATGCTCAGGACCAGGTGCTGATGCCCGCGCCCTACTGGGTCAGCTATCCCTACCAGGCAATGCTAGCCAACGCCGAACCGGTGATCGTGCCCACTTTTGAGGAAGATTCCTACAAACTCACCGCGGATTCACTGAACCAAGCCATCGCAGCCAACCCCTGCGCCAAAGTGCTGCTGCTGAACAGCCCCAACAACCCCACTGGAGCCGTTTACACCAGGCAGGAACTGGAAGCCATCGCCGCCATCTGCGTGAAAAACGACATCCTGGTGGTTTCGGACGAAATCTACGAACGCTTGGTTTACGACGGGATCAAGCACATTTCCATCGCCTCCCTGAACGAGGAAATCAAAGCCCGGACCGTGGTGATCAACGGCGTTTCAAAAGCTTATGCCATGACCGGCTGGAGGCTTGGCTACGCCGCTGGCCCGGCCCATATCATAGCGGCCGCTGGCAGGGTTCAGGCTCACGCCACCTCCTGCGTGAACTCCATCACCCAGAAAGCCTGCGTGACCGCCCTCGCCGAGGAAGACGACTCCATTGAAAATATGCGCGCGGAGTTTGAAAAGCGCCGCGATTTCCTCTATGCCGAACTGAGCAAGCTGCCCCACGTGTCCTGTTTCAAGCCCCAGGGAGCTTTCTACATCATGCCGAACATCTCCTGGTATCTGAGCAACAACAGCCAGAGCATCAAGGATGGAGACCAGTTTTGCCAGGCCCTGCTGGAAAAGCACCACGTGGCGCTCGTTTCCGGCGATTCCTTCGGCATCCCCTCCAACGTAAGATTTTCCTATGCCAACAGCATGGAAAACCTCCAAAAAGGCGTGGAACGCTTCGCCAAATTCCTGGGCGAACTGGCGCGCTGACCAGAAAAGAGGACCATTATGACCGATCTGGATGAAAAATACCGCGAACGCTGGCAGGACAAACGCAAAAAAACCTACGACTGGAAACGTCTGGCAATCATGGTGCTGGCGCTCATCGCGATCTTCATCGTGCTGAACAGGCTGAACAAAGTGGGTGAGAAAGAATTGCCCAGCATCGAATACACAGCGCCCGACAGTTCCCAAGCGCCCCAAACTCAGCCCCAGCCGGACGGAGAAGCCCTTTAATGAGCCTGGTGATCGTCGGCTCGGTCGCACTGGACACGATCGAGACTCCGCACGGCAAAGTTGAAGATGCCTTGGGCGGTTCTGCCGTCTATGCTTCCCTAGCCGCCTCATATTTTGGCCCCACCTACATTGTGGGTGTCGTGGGCGAAGATTACCCCGCACGCGGGGTAGAACTGCTTGAGGCCCACAAGGTCAACCTGGACGGTCTCGAAACCAAGCCCGGAAAAACCTTCCGCTGGAGCGGCGCTTACCGCCAGTGGAGCCAGGCGGATACCCTTAGCACCGATCTGAACGTCTTCGCGGATTTTTCGCCTCAGCTTCCCCCCTCCTGCAGAAGCTGCCGCAGCCTGCTTCTGGCCAATATCCACCCCCAACTGCAGTTGCAGGTGCTGAACCAGATCGAAAGCTACAAGTGGGCAGCCTGCGACACCATGAACTACTGGATATCACTGTGTCCGGAACTTCTTTCCGAGGTGATCCGCAAGGTGGACATCGTCTTCATCAATGAAGACGAAATCCGCCAGTACACAGGCCTGGACAGCATCTTTGCCGCCGGGCGCTACCTTCTGGAAATGGGTGTGAAAGCCGTGGTGATCAAACGCGGCGAATACGGCAGCGTAACCATTTTGCCAGACGATTTGTTTTTCGCCCCGGCCTATCCGGTGGAGCGGATCCAGGACCCCACCGGCGCCGGAGACAGCTTTGCCGGAGGCTTCATGAGCTATCTAGCCACCCAGGATGAATTGAACAAATACGTGATTCGTAAAGCCGTCCGTTTCGGAACGGTGCTCGCGGCCAAGAACGTGTCCGCCCTCAGCGTGGATGGCTTGGTCAATCTGGAGTTTTCGGAATTGCAGCAAAAAGTCCACCAGTTGCGCAACTGGGCTTGATCGAGGCAAAACCAGCATGAACAAAGACACTATGGACTACCGCGGCTCGGGAGTGGACATCAAGGCCGGCGAACAGGCCGTTGATTCCATCCGGGGAATTGTAGCCAGAACCTACAACGCCAATGTGCTCAGTGAGTTGGGCAGTTTCGGCGGCTTGTACCGCTTTCCCAAGGATTCATACCGCGAACCGGTGCTGGTGTCCAGCACAGACGGCGTGGGCACCAAACTCCGCGTGGCGATCAAAGCCCGGCGCTTCGACACCATTGGTCAGGACCTGGTAAACCACTGCGTAAACGACATTCTCGTCCAGGGCGCCCTGCCCTTGTTTTTTCTCGATTACATCGGCCTGGGCAAAATGGAGCCGGACATGATTGTCCAGATCATCTCCGGCATGGCTAAAGCCTGTTCGGAAAACGGCTGCGCCCTCATCGGCGGTGAGATGGCGGAAATGCCGGGCATCTATCAGGGTGGCGATTTTGACCTCGTGGGCACCATCGTGGGCGTGGTGGACAAAGAGCATCTGCTGCCCGCAGCCAGGATCAAAAAAGGCGACATCCTCATAGGGATTCCCAGCAGCGGGCTGCACACCAACGGCTATTCCCTGGCCCGCAGGATCGTGTTTGACCGCCTCGGCCTGGACGTCGCGGACAGAGTTCCGGAACTGGATGCCACAGTCGCGGAACTGCTGCTCGGCGTTCACCGCAGTTATCTGCCCATGCTGAAGCCGCTGCTCCGCGATGAGCGGCTGCATGGCCTGGCCCACATCACAGGCGGAGGCATTCCCGGAAACCTAAAACGCATAATCCCGGAGGGGCTCTGCGGAGTTGTCAGTTATGCTGAACACGAGATCCCGCCGCTCTTCACCTGGCTGCAAACCTCCGGCAGCCTGAGCCGGGAAACCATGCTGGAAACCTTCAATCTGGGCCTGGGCATGATCGCGGCTGTCGATCCGGCTTTCAGCACGGAATTCATCTCCGCCACCTCGTCGCTGGTGATCGGAGAGATAGATACATCCCGCGACCCGGATGAAAAAGTCCTCATCATTGACTGACCCCGGCCCATCAAACCACTTTTACCCCCTGCCGCGAATGCTGTTAGGCCGGTTTGGCCAACCTGACCGGCCCTTTGCCCTATCCAATTAGCCTCTCACTTACTTCCCGTTGACTTCCCGTTTGACAGGCGGGAACTCAGCGGGAAGTGAATGGGTTGTGAGTGGGACAGGGCAAAGGGCCTAACCCCGGGAAAGCCAGAAGCAGACAGCCATCCAGCCCTTAATAGGGCGGATTCCACAGAAATATCCATAGAAACGGAAAGACGAAGAGAGGGGAATTTTATCCGGATTCTAGAGCGCCAAGATTAAGGGTGAAAAACAGTCCCGCAAAACATTTCGCGAAAAAATGCTTGACGATTTTGGCTGAGCCAGATAATCGCATCCTACGTAGAAATACTGTGTTGAGAATGAATGTATTTCTTTACAGAGCGTGAATTAAGAGTAAAAAAGCCATACAAGAAGGGAGGTTTTTCGATGCGAAAAACTGCATTGATCCTGCTTATACTGTTAATCGGTTGCGCCACTTTTTTGGAAGCAGCCACGACCGGACGCCTCGCTGTTCGCGTGCGAGACAACGCAGGCAAACCACTTGAATACGTTAACATCATTGTCATGAGAGGTAACCAGCGGATTACCGGTGGACAGACCGACGCCAAGGGAAGCAGAATTCTCATCAACATCCCGCCCGGGATGTACACAGTGAAGTTTTCTCTGATTGGCTACGACTCCGTCACCTACACCGATGTCCGCATCCAGGTTGACCAGACTGCCAGCCTCTCGCCCGTGATGAAAAAAGCCGGCGTGAAAATCGCCTCCGTCACGGTAACCGCAGAACAGGACGTGGTTGGTAAAGACCGCACGGCGTCTGAGCGCCAGATCGAAATGGACCGCATGAGCGATGTCTCTGTGAGTGACGTGGCCGGGATCATGGCTCTGCAGGCCGGTGTTTCCAACATCGGCGGAGAGCTTCACGTCCGTGGCAGTCGCGCCAACGAAATCAACTTCACGGTTGACGGCCAATCGGTTACCGATCCCGTGGACGGCGGTAGCGCGCTCCAGGTGGATACGGATGCCATCCTCGACATGAAAGTGATGACTGGCGGTTTCCCTGCTGAATACGGAAACGCTCAGGCCGCCGTGGTCAACATTGTCACCAAGGACGGCGATCCTTTCTTTTCCGGAAAGATCGAATACAACACCGATCACATCATCGGCTCAGGCAGGAACTCCGATGTGGTCAAATTTGCCATTGGCGGTCCCATCTGGGCACTGGGCTCAGAAAAACTGCGCGAACGCCTCACCTTCTTCTTCAATGGCGGCGGCGAATGGATGGACGGCCGGATGAAAGAATACTACGTCGCGGACCCGATGTCGGAGTATGTCTTTTTCGATTCGCTCACCGGCAAGTACCGGCAGTTGCTGGAATATGAGTATCCGGTCAACGACCCCTATGCCGACAGGACCAGATTCCTGGGCATCGATTTCGGCAACCGCAACTACAATGCCTACAACGTGAACCTGAAAACCAAGTTCGTGATCAGCGACATCCAGCGCATCACTCTGGGCATCCGCGGCGACCGCTCCCTCGATTACCCCTTCTCCTGGCAAAACCGCTACGCGCTGGACACCTATGCCGTGAGCGAAACCGAACAGAGGCAGTATGTCGCCAACTACGAATACGCTTTCAACCCAGCCATGAACATCAAGGTGAAAGGCAGCTATTACCAAAAGGACAGCAAAACCGGACCCCGCGGGATCGACCGCAGCAACTACCTCTATATGTATGATGGCCTGGATCCTGAAAATCCCGGCGAGGACTACGTGGACAACGTGCTGCTGGGCAACCAGGGCTGGGACAGCGTGGACCACAACTCAGACGGCGTGTACAGCCCTGACTACAACGGTGACGGGATCAGCGATGCCGATTACTTCGATTACTCTTTCTGGACCTACCGCATCGCCAGCGTGGAAGACCCGCGCATGGTGACGGGCTTCACGCCCCCCGGCTACATCTATCAGTTTTTCCAGGACGACATCACCACTTCGGCGAGCGCCCGGGCCGACTTTGAATGGCAGGTTAACGAAACCCATCTGGCCAAGACCGGCCTGGAGCTGATCAAGCACTCGATCAAGAAAGACCAGCTGCAGAATTTCCTGAATATCTATGAAGACAGGTTCCAAGCCAGCCTGAAACGCAAATGGAACGGCATGGCGGATTTTGTTCCCGAATATGATGCAGACGGCAACATAACCAACGTGCCTAATGAACTTTACTCAATGTACGAAACCGACGACGGAGTGTTGATTCCCATCTACAAACCCGCTGATTATTTCAAAGCCGCCCAGGAAGCTTCAGGCAAACGCGACGGCTATCAAGCCGATCCCTGGCAGGCGGCTTACTACCTCCAGGACAAGATGGTATGGGAAGGCATGATCGTGAATGCCGGCCTGCGTCTTGACCTCTGGTATCTGGGAACCAAATACAAGGTGCTGCAAGACGACGCCAGCTACCGGGAAGTGGACTTTGACCCCAGCGAGCGCTGGCAGCTTATGCTTTCCCCGCGCCTGGGCGTTTCACACCCCATCACTGACCGCGACGTGCTGCGCTTTGCCTACAACTATCAGAACCAGTTGCCTCAGATGCAGTACATCTTCACTTCCAAAACCCCCGCCGACGCCAATGTTTCCGACCAGACCATCACTGTCGGCAACACCAAGCTGGAGCCGCAGATCACCAAGACCTACGAAGTGGGCCTTTCCCACCAGCTTTCCGACGACTACGTGCTTGACATGACCGCATATTACAAGAACCTTTACAACTACGTGAGCACGATGAAGGTAGCCAAACCCGGCGAAGAGCAGATCTTCTGGTACCAGTTCATTTCCGAGGACTACGGTTCCGCCCGCGGAATCGACGTCCAATTGGAAAAAATGATGTCTAACTTCAACAACTGGTCCGTGGCCTACTCTCTGGCTTGGGCGCAGGGAAACAACTCCTCCACCGTGATCCAGGACGAAGCCACCAACCTGCGCGAATTTCCGCTGGACTGGGATGTGCGCCACAACCTGAGCCTGAACTACACCTTCAGGATAGGCCGCGGCGAAGAATTCTTCGTTCCTTTCACAGACTTCATCCTGCCCGTGGATGACCTGAGCGCGAACATCAACTGGAGCTTCGCCTCCGGGGCGCCCTATACTCCGCAAAGCGCGGAAGGGAACAGCATGCTGGACACCAACAGCGGCCGCAAGAAATTTACCCATCAGGCTAACCTGCGCATCACCAAAGGCATCACCCTCTCCCAGAAGATGAACCTTCGTCTCTTCATGGACGTGGAAAACCTCTTCGGAACCAGAAACGTGTACACCGTGTACCCCAAAACCGGCAGCGAACTGCATACCGGAGACGAACCGGACCTCGCCGATGCCAATACAGGCTACACCTATCCCGAAGTTAGATTTGTTTACGATAAATACATCCAAAACCCCAGTTTTTGGAGCAACTATCGCGGCGTCACCTTTGGTGTGTCGTTCAACTTTTAGAAATCCCCTGGAGGAAAGATAACATGAGAAAAAGCTTCTCGAAAATACTGCCCCTGATTGTGCTGATGAGCATGCTGCTCGTTGGCCTGGCTTATGCCCAAACAGAAACAACCACCACAGCGGCTGCCGAAAGCGACACCGCCATCACCGAGCCCATCGCTGAAGAACCTGTAGCCGAAACCGCTCCTATCGAAGAACAATCATCCGGACTCAAAGGAGTGGCTGAATTCCTGTTCGGCCGTGCCTTGGTGAAACAGTTCCTCGACGGTGGATGGGCCATGTGGCCGATTCTATTTGTGTTCATTTATGGCCTGGCTTATAGTATTTGGAAATTCATCTCCCTGATGTACGCGAAGATCAACCTCAACGAATTCTTGAACAAGATCCTGCCCCTGATCAAAGAGAAGAAGATCAAGGAAGCCACTGAACTTGCCAAAAAGACCCGCGGCCCTGTGGCAGCAGTGGTCTATGCCGGCCTGCTGAAAGCCGAACGCGGCGCGAATGCGGTGGAAAAGAACATGGAAAACGCCGCCATGATCGAAATGTCTTACCTTGAGAAAGGCTTCGTGGAAATGACCAGCACAATCACCCTGGCTCCCATGCTGGGATTCTTGGGTACGGTTGCCGGTATGATCGTCGCCTTCGACGCCATCGCCAAAGCCCGTTCTGTTGATGCAACGATTGTAGCAGAAGGCATCAAGATCGCTCTTATCACCACTCAATACGGTTTGATCGCGGCCATCCCGATCCAATTGCTTTACAACATCTTCACCACCATGGTGGATGGCCTGGTCATCGACATGCAAAGAGCCTCAGAGAAGGTTACAGAAGCCCTCATCGAGTCTTGATAGGGGGGAAAAATGAAAATCACCCGCAAGAAAAGGGGTAGCGTCAGTATTCCGACCGCGTCGACTGGCGACATCGCTTTCCTGCTGATTGTCTTCTTTATGTCAACCACCAAGTTCGACGTCAAGGAAGGCGTGAAGGTTCAGTTGAACAAAGCCGTAGCCCAGGAACAGCTTCAGACCACCCAGCTCAAGCTCACAGAAAAGGAAATGACCCGCCTCGAGATCATGGAAACAGGATTGTTGAAGGTCAATAATGATGAGCCGCGCTCCTACAGCGATGCCGAACTGGACAAGCTTATCCTGGAAAAGATACAATTGCGCGACTCCATCAACAGGCAGGAAACAGACCCCAAGCTTAAATCAACCAAGATGCTCTTCCTGGTGAAGACGAATCCCGAAGCCAAATACAGCGAGATGGTGAGACTTGTTGACCACTTGGTCACATACCGTGACCGGGCCATGATCTCCATCTCCACAGCAATATAGGAGCAAAGCAATGGCCAAGATTATGTTGAAAGAAAAGCCGGAAGTGAGCATTCCCACCACTTCGACCGGCGACATCGCCTTTTTGCTGTTGCTCTTCTTCATGGTTTCCACGGTTTTCGTGCAGGAACGTGTGTTCTGGGTGCAGAGGGACAGGTTCCCCTTTGCCTCGGAAAACATAGATCGTGTATCCCGCAACGAATCCGCGACCATATACATCACTCGTAAGGAGGATATCCTGATCGACGACTTTCCGCGCTCGGTGGAAGATGATTCCATTGTTACCACGATGAAAGCCAAAGCCCGGGAGATCCCTACCCTGCAGGTATGTTTCAGAACGGACAGAGACACCCGCTATCAGGCTGTGCGTGACGTAATGATGCGCCTTCAGGACGCTGACACCCGCAACGTTGTCTTTGAAGTGCAAAGAAAGCTATAAGAGGTGAAATATGGCTGCCAAGATAATTGACTGGAAAGACCACGCCAACGCCCAGTTCAGCAAAGCGCTGGCCTTGGCCATAACCCTTATACTGTTCGGCTTCCTGGTTATGCCAAGGATGGAATCGCAACAAAGCAAAGAAGAATCCGCGCTGGCTGAAATGGCTGAAGCGCCACCGGACCAGCGCGAAAAAGAAGAGGACGTGCAGGAACAGGAGATAGAGATCAGCATCCCCGTGTTCAGTGAAGAACTGGCCACTGAAGACACTCCGGAACTGGCTGAACAAAGAGCCCAGGCTCTGCAGATCTTTGGAGACTACCAGGCCACCACCAGCACTACCCTGCAAGTCGATGAAGACGAAATGCCTCCCGGCTTCGAGCCTTATGAAGATGCCCCCGTTCCCATCAGTAGCATCAATCCTGCCTATCCCGCCTTTGCCAAAAAGGCCGGTGTACAGGGAACAGTGGTGTTGGAAGTGGAGGTTTACAAAGACGGCCGGGTGGGCAATGTGGAAGTTCGGAAATCGGTTCAGTCCGGAGCCGGTGGATTGGATGAAGCGGCGATCGCCGCCGTCAAAGCCGCCCGCTTCCAGCCTGGCAAGATGAACGGAAACCCAGTGAACACCCTGGTTATTCTGGACGTTGAGTTCAAATTAAATTAAGATATATTGGGAGTATTGCATGAAGTTTAACAAATTATTGTTCTGCTTGATACTCGCGTTGCTGTTCTCCGGAACTGCTTTCGCGGCAATGGCGGAATCTTCATCAGGGTCCAAGAAACTTGACCTTTCCCTATACCATAATGTGGGTAACATTTGGCTGCGGGTGAGTAACTACGGTTTCTTCGGCTCCGGAGACGACGTGGTACCTCAATACCCGTCGCTGGAGTACCCTGGTGGCAGCGGTATCGATTACCTATACCAGGGCGCGCTCTGGTTCGGGGCCAAGAAATACCGCCGCGACGACGCCGGCCGCAAGCTCTACTGGAAAGCGCTCAATCCCAGCGCCGACAGCACCGCCACAGTCGCGGAAGGCACCCCTGACTGGCAGCCCTGGATGAAACCGGTGGTGGACACTCTGGTCACGGTTGGCTTTGACGGTGACTTGGACCTCTACGAATTCCTGCCCGCCTACAATCCTCTGGTGGCCGGAAATGCGGATGCCGTGGACATGTACAACGCCTACAATGCCCTGGATGGAATCGCGACCGCCAGTACCCGCTATCAGAAGCGGGGTGTGGATGACGATGGAGACGGCATCATCGACGAGGACTTTGTTGGCTACACTTTCCCGTTGAGAGCCGCGCACGAATTGCCCGTCCAGTTCCAGTCCTTCGGCGGACAGTACATCGCCGACACCAACAACTATAACATCATCAATGAAGGAACCAATTCCGAAATCTGGTTTCCTTTGGGCTTCATGGAGTTGTCCGACACCTCTCATCCCACCTATGACTTTTCCAATCCTTATGACGACGACGGAGACGGCCAGGTGGATGAAGACGGGGCTCCTGTTTCCGAGCAGGACTTCATCTCCTACTATTACGATTATTGCCCCCTTGGCACAGTTGGAGACAGGGACCTGGGTCAGTCCAGAAGCCGCAACCGCCATTATCCGCTGAACGTGCGCGTTCGCCAGATGTCCTACCAGTGGAGTTATGACTACATCAAGAACATGGTGTATGTGGAATTCAACATTACCAATATGAATATCGCCACCCAGGACACCCTGTTTGACTGCGCCATGGGTATTTACATGGATTGCGACGTTGGTCCCCAGAGCATGGGCCCCGAGAAAGCCGCGGACGATAAATCCGGATATGTGAAAGGTACGGGCTACGAATTTGCCTACACCTATGATGCCGATGGCGACGGCGGCCTGACAACCGGTCGCGTTGGCGCCCGTGTTTGCACCCCGGACCCCGAACAGCTTCAATTCCATTGCTGGTACTGGAAAGTGGGGGACGGCCCGGATGACTTCAACCCCTACAGTTGGAACTTCTCACCGCGACGCACGGCCAATGAAAAATACTGGCTGCTGACGGGTAGAAATCCCGATGAATCAAAATATACAGCCCTCCGCCCCGAGCAGATCGACGTGATGGAATGGGAACAGCCCACTCCCAATGACACCCGGTTTCTGTTCGCTTTCTACGGTGACCAGGAAGGCATGACCGACCCATCCGAAAGCTCCTGGAACCTGCCTCCCGGCAAGACCATGAAGATCGTGATCGCTGTATTCCCCGGTGAAAATCAGGAAGACCTCAAAGCCTCAGCGCAGTGGGCCAAAGAAATCTACGACAGAGCGCAAACTCTCACCACCGTGGTATTGCCAGACACGTTCCCTCATTACAATCCTCCCGAACCCCCGGAGATTCCCAAGCTCTTTGCGGAAATGGCCGACAACGGCAACCGTATAGACCTCTACTGGGACAACCGCAGTGAATTCTCCTATGACACCAAGACCGTTTCCAGTGGAAAGATCGGTTGGCAGAACCCCACCAGCCCCAATCTGATCCCCGGCTTGGATTCTGACCCGTACGCGGTTGACTGGAGTGACTATCCCGAAGAATTCCAGCCCCCGGCTTTATCCGATTCCCTCGCGTTCAACATGAACGCCACTGTCAATCCGTTCACAGGCCATAGGCTACGCCACGATTTCCAGGGATATGCCACCTGGGGCCGAAGCGGCAGCGGATCACGGGAAGACTGGATCTTGATGGAGCGCTGGGATAAGATCGAAACTCCGCAGGATTTGCTGGATTACCAAGTGAACTTCTCGCATCCAGCCGATTCACTGCATTGGAATTACGGTGGTTATCTGGGAATAGACAAAGGCCTTCCCAACCGGAACGCCTGGACTAAGACCGAAGATTACAGCCTTTATACCGCTTTCGATCAAAACTACCTATACACCAGCAATCCCGACGATCTCTTCTGGGGTTGGCCCATCTACGATCCCCACAAGGAGTGGAGCGTGGAAACCAAAGCCCAGGCTGAGGCCATCGCGGAGGAATATGACGGATGTCCGGATTTCGTGATCAAAGCCATGCAGGCACGCATTTTCAAACATCCCGAAATGCGGCCGGAAATCTTTGACGAACTCTACGACTCCAAGATGATACCGCTTCCAGGGCATGGTGGACAGGTCAATATCAACGTAAATAATCCGGATGATCCGGAATACACTGATCGCATGGCAAAATTGAAAACCCAGCGGCTGGCCCGCAGGTATTACCACTCCGCCATTATGTATCCCCGCAAAGGTGTTGAATACTACATTGCCGTAACAGCCTTCGACCGCGGCATTCCTGAAAACGACCTTAACTACCTTGAAACCGGACGCGACGCCGATGCCAACATGAAGATCTTCTTCCCCGGCACCCTTGCCCAGGAATCCATGGATAATATCTATGTGGTGCCAAATCCCTACATCGGCAGAAGCACCTTCGACGGCCGACGCGACAATGATGAAAAAGGCGACAAAAGCCGCCGTCTCTGGTTCATAAACTTGCCTCAGGAGTGCAAGATCCGCATCTACACCCTGGCTGGCGACCTCGTTCAGGAACTGGATCACAACGGCGCATACCAGGCTGACATCATCACGGTTTCCAAAGCCGCGACCAAAGGCATCTCCGCCAGCGGCATGCACGATTGGAACCTGCTCACCAAGCACAATCAGATCATTGCGCCCGGAGTGTATCTGTACTCCGTACAAAATAAAGCCGACAACAAGATCAAGGTCGGCAAGTTCGTCATCATCAAATAGGGGAGGAACAGTGAAAAAACAAACCCTACTGATCATCGTGCTGGCTCTGATGCTGTTGCCCGGCCTGCTTTCCGCCAAGCCCTTCGGCAAAGTGGGAACGGCCGCCCTGCAATTCCTCAAACTGGGTGTGGACGCCCGCGCAATCGGCATGGGCGAAGCCTACACCGCGGTTACAGACGACGTTTCCTCTGTTTACTGGAACCCCGCCGGACTTGCCCCTGCCTTCGAAAACCAGGTGCTGGCCTCTCATACGAACTGGCCTGCCGGCATCATGCATGATTTCGTGGCAGGCACCTATACCAACGGCCCCTCCACCTTCGCTGCCTACGGTTCCGTGCTGCACATGGACAAGATGGACATCACCGACGAGGAGACATTTGGCCCCACCGGTGAGCAATTCACCAACAGCAGCCTGGCTTTCGGGCTCAACTACGCCCAGCAGTTCACCAACAAGTTTTCCGCGGGCATCGGTGTTAAGTACCTGCGAGAAAACCTCTACACCTTCTCGGTGAACAGCTATGCCTTCGATATCGGCTCCATCTACAATACCGGATTCAGAAACATCAAGATCGGCATGGCCCTCCGAAATTTCGGGCCAGACATCCGCTATTTGGTGGACGACGATGAAGACGGCGCCATCGATGAGGATCCTTTTGACCTCTTCGATAATGACGGTGACGGCTTGATTGACGAAGACGGACCGGAACTCGATTCCAAAATCCCCATGAGCTTCTCTCTGGGAATCTGCGGAGACATCATGCGAACCGAAACTTCTCACTGGATCGTTTCGGCTCAGCTCGACAACGTCGTCGACCGCATGGAAACCTGGAACATCGGCACGGAATACAAGATGGGCAATCTCTATCTCCGTGGCGGCTACCAGATCAACTACGATGCCAACGGCTTCAGCGCCGGGGTCGGATATCAGATCCCCACCCGCTTTGCCATCATCAATATCGACTATGCCTACACGGACATGGGCGCACTGGCCGAAACCTTCCTCAAAAGCGCTCACAGACTGTCGATAAAATTCCGCTACTAACCAAAATGACTCGATAAATAATGGAGGTAAGAATGAAAAAAACCTTATTGGTCATATTAACGCTTGGCTTCATGCTCTCCTTTGCTTTCGCTAAGGAAATGCAGCCCGCTACCAACCTGAAGGAAATGCCGGTTCTCATGGAGGACAAAGTCCCTGTGGATCCCAGTACCGTGTATCCCGTTGTGCAAACCCGCACTGCTCCGGAGTACACCTTCACCAAGCTGCCCACCGCGATCATCACCAACTACTACGACTACATGATCGGTAGTTACAACGGCCTGCCGCTGCGTAACATCCCTGATACCGCCGGCGGCGGATATTTCATGAGCTATCACGGCCGGCGCCAGCCCACCAGCACCCGCCGCTCTTTTTATACCTATATCGATGCCAACGGCGATGTGGTGAACAACAACGAAATCACCAGTGTGCAGAATCACGAAGGTTACTGCACCACGGCAGTCGATCCCATATCCGGAAAACCATTCTATGCCTGGCACTGCGACAAGGACGCGGATGCCGAATACGAAGTTGAAGTAGCCACCGACGCTTTCATCGCAGGCATCTCAGGCCTTTTTAACGATACCCAGATCGCCATCGACAACCCCACCACCATAACTTCCCCCAGCGGAATTACCACCAACACCAATGAGTTCATCTGGCCCACCGCGCAGATCGGACCCTCACCTGTTGCCGGCAAGAGAAGGGTGTATATGGCTACCAGGAACTCCGTCACTGGAACTTACGGCCCCTCGGAAAACCTGATGATCGCCTATGCCGATTTCGACGGCGACGACATTGAGAACGGCGTGCCCCTTACCTGGAACCATGTCACCATCCCCGAGATGAACCAATGGAACGTGGACGCCCAGTGGCGCCGTCCCTTCCACAGCCTCACCACCGACAACGCCGGCAATGTCTATTATGCCGGTTACCATTTCGCCACTGAATCCGACGGCTCCACCAACATCCGCGAAGCCGATATCGATGTCTTCGTCTGCCCGAACTACGGCCAGGGAGAATGGACCCGCATCAGCGACTACAGCTGGATCCCTTCCTGGAACCCCCCCGGACAGCAGGGTAGCAACAACGGTTATTTTGTGGACGAAAACAGCATCGGTTATCCCGACTCCGTTCTCGTCTGGGCCATCGCCAACTCCTCCCACCTCAATGCCAGCCTGGACAATCTTGGCCGCATCCACGTTTTGGGCACTTGGGCCCAGTCCACCAAAGATGGTGGATACTGGCTGGATTTCCAAGTCGTGAAGGAATTCGTTTTCGACCCTGCCACCCAGGAATTCTCAGTTAAAGATGTGTATCCGCAGAAGAACCCCGCAGACACATTCAACCAGTGCTTTGTGCCTTGGGATATGGAAGCGCCCTGGGGTACCCCGGAATACTTCCAGGCTGACGACGGCAATTACTATCTGACCATTGCTGCCGCCGGCGGCGGGCATCCAGGCCTCAAATGGCCCTTCCCCCACTGGGATACAACCGCCCACGGCGATGCCATGATCTTCCACTACAACAACACCAAGATCACCGATGCCAATGACAATGGCATGATGGCCGCGGTCTGGCAGGATTGCCAGCGTGCCCGTTGGTTTAACTATGAATCCGCCACTGATTTCTCCACCTATGCCAACACTCCCGAGCTCTATATTTCGGTGTCTCCGGACAACGGCATCACCTGGAGCGAGCCTATCATTCTCAACAATGTCGAAACACCCCAGTTCTCCGGGATCAAGCCCATGTGGGTTTATCCTGCTGACAAGGTGCTCTTCGTCGGCATGCAAGGCGAGCACAAGGTTGGAAAACTTGGCTTTATGTTCTATAATGACTTCACTTGGGGCTCAAATGCCATCACTCCTTCCTACCATAACACCCCGGACGGCGGTGAAGTGATGTTCATGGAACTGCAGATTGTCTTCCCGGTCGGCTCTGCCGATGGCGAAAACACCGCCCCTGCCATCACCCGCATGCTGCATCAGAACTACCCCAACCCCTTCAATCCTGAAACAACCATCAGTTTCGACCTGCCGAAGTCCGGCCATGCCAACCTTTCCGTGTACAACGTGAAAGGCCAGCTGGTCAAGACCCTCGCGGACGAAAACCTGAATTTCGGCAAGCATAGCTTCGTCTGGAACGGCACCGACAATGACGGTCGCAACGTCTCCAGCGGCATCTATTTCTACCGCCTCACTGCCAACGGCAGCGTCGAGGCCAATAAAATGATGCTGATGAAGTAATACTTCGACAGATACACCGATTCAATAGCCCGGGTGCCTGCACCCGGGTTTTTTTGTGCCTATTATTTCTTGTTGCGGATTTTCTGCTTGACAATTATGCGCAGCTTGAATATAATATATATGTCGGTTTTTGGTTTCGTTTTGGCAGGCAGGCAGGCCAATGGCCGATAGTATTATTTCGTACCGTGTGAAGAGGTTCCGTCCCAGCAGAGGCGAAGCCGGCTATTTGAACCCAACAACTAAGGATATGGAGAAAACCATGAAACGCATTTGTTTGTTCATGATGATCCTGGTTCTCCTGCCAGCCTTAGCGTTGGCTGAGACCATGGTCCCCGGACCGCACCCGAAACCGCTGCCCAGCCCCAAGGGCATGAGGATGCCCGCGCAGCGAGATATGCCAAGCTATACCTTTACAAAAGAGCCCACTGCCATCATCACCAATTATTACGACTACATGATAGGCAGCTACAACGGCCTGCCATTGCGTGTCATCCCTGATGCCGCCGGCGGCGGATATTTCATGAGTTATCATGGACGCCGCCAGGCCAACAGTACCCGTCGGGTTTTCTACGCCTACATCAACCACGATGACCAAGGCGTGTTGAGTGTGATTAACAACAACGAAATCACCAGCGTGCAGAATCACGAAGGTTACTGCACCACGGCTGTCGATCCCGTGTCCGGAAAGCCATTCTACGCCTGGCACTGCAACAAGGACACTGATACCGAAAACGAAGTTGAAGTAGCTTCCGACGCTTTCATGGCAGGCATCTCGGGCCTTTTCAATATCCAAGTGGCTATCGACAACCCCATCACTATCACTTCACCCAGTGGAGTCACCACCGAAAACAACGAGTTCATCTGGCCCACCGCGCAAATCGGACCCTCGCCGGTTGCCGGCAAGAGAAGGGTGTACCTGGCAACCAGGAACTATGTCACTGGAACTCACGGCCCCTCGGAAAACCTGATGATCGCCTATACCGATTTCGATGGTATCGATATCGAGACCAACGTGCCCCTGACCTGGAACCATGTCACTATCCCCGAAATGAACCAATGGAACGTGGACGCCCAGTGGCGCCGTCCCTTCCACAGCCTCACCACCGACAACGCCGGCAACGTCTATTATGCCGGTTACCACTTCGCCGTTGATTCTGATGGCGAGACCAACATCCGCGAACCCGATCTGGATGTCTTCATCTGCCCGAACTACGGACAGGGTGAATGGACCCGCATCAGCGACTACAGTTGGATACCTTCCTGCAACCCCCCTTTACAGCAGGGTGACAACGAAGGTCTTTTCGTGAACGAAGACAGTATCCCCTATCCCGACTCCGTTCTCGTCTGGGCCATCGCCAACTCCTCCCACCTCAATGCCAGCCTGGACAATCTTGGCCGCATCCACGTTTTGGGCACTTGGGCCCAGTCCACCAAAGATGGTGGATACTGGCTGGATTTCCAAGTCGTGAAGGAATTCGTTTTCGACCCTGCCACCCAGGAATTCTCAGTTAAAGATGTGTATCCGCAGAAGAACCCCGCAGACACATTCAACCCGTGCTTTGTGCCCTGGGATATGGAAGCGCCCTGGGGCACCCCGGAATACTTCCAGGCTGATGACGGCAATTACTACCTGACAGTAGCTGCCGCCGGCGGCGGGCATCCAGGCCTCAAATGGCCCTTCCCCCACTGGGATCAATCCGCCCACGGCGAACTCATGTTCTTCCACTACAACAACGTCAAGATCACCGATGCCAACGACAAAGGCATGATGGCCGCGGTCTGGCAGGATTCCCAACGTGCCCGTTGGTTTAACGCTGATTCCGACACCGATTACGCCGCCTTTGCCAACACTCCCGAGATCTTCATTGCGGTGTCTCCGGACAACGGCATCACCTGGAGCGAGCCCATCATTCTCAACAATGTCGAAACACCCCAGTTCTCCGGGATCAAACCCATGTGGGTCTATCCCGCGGACCAAGTGATCTTCACCCGCATGCAAGACCAGCACAAGGTTGGAAAACTTGGCTTTATGTTCTACAATGACTTCACCTGGGGCTCCAACGCCATCACTCCTTCCTATCATAACACCCCTGACGGCGGTGAAGTGATGTTCATGGAGCTTGAGATCGTCTTCCCGGTCGGCTCAACCGATGGCGAAAACACCGCCCCTGCCATCACCCGCATGCTGCATCAGAACTACCCCAACCCCTTCAATCCGGAAACAACCATCGGTTTCGACCTGCCCAAGTCCGGCAATGCCAACCTTTCCGTGTACAACGTGAAAGGCCAGCTGGTCAAGACCATCACGGACGGAAACCTGGAGTTCGGTAAGCATAGCTTCGTCTGGAACGGCACCGACAACGACGGTCGCAACGTCTCCAGCGGCATCTATTTCTACCGCCTCACCGCCAACGGCAACGTGGAGACCAAAAAAATGATGCTGATGAAGTAAAACTTAGCAAGATACACTGATTCAATTGCCCGGGTGCCCGCACCCGGGTTTTTTCACCTATCATTTCTGTCCGCGGATTTTCTGCTTGACAATTATTCGCAGCCTAAAAGACATTACTTTTATCGGTTAATGGTTCTTCTTGACAGACAGGCCAATGGCCGGTAGCGTTGTTCGCACCTTTGATAAGGTTTCGCCCTCTTCGGGGCAAAGCTGTTTAATTTGAACCAAACAACTAAGGATATGGAGAAAACCATGAAACGCATTTGTTTATTCATGATGGTCCTGGCCCTTCTGCCAGCCCTGGTGCTGGCTGAGACCATGATCCCCGGACCGCAACTGAAACCGCTGCCCAGCCCCAAGGGCATTAGGATGCCCGCGCAGCGAGATGTGCCAAGCTATACCTTCACAAAAAATCCCACCGCCATCATCACCAATTACTATGATTACATGATCGGCAGCTACAATGAGCTTCCCCTGTTAGTGATCCCGGATGCGGCAGGGGGCGGATATTTCATGACCTATCATGGACGCCGCCAGGCCAACAGCACCCGCCGCGTGTTTTATACCTACCTGGACCCTGCCGGCAATGTGATCAACAACAACGAAATCACCAGTGTGCAAAACCATGAAGGTTTCCCCGGCGTAGCGGTCGATCCGGTTTCCGGAAAGCCCCTCTACGCCTGGCATGCCAATGCCGACTCTGATGCCGAGAACGAAACCGAGTTCACTTCGGACGCCTTCATCGCAGGCATCTCAGGCCTTTTCAACGACATCTGCCTGGTTGCAGACGCACCCACCACCATCACCCCGCCCAATGGAACAGCCACCACCGACAACGAATTCATCTGGCCCTGCATAGTGATCGGTCCCTCGCCAGTAGATGGAAAACGCCGCGTTTATGTTGGCATGCGCAACAAGATCTCACACGCCATGAACGGCAACCCCAGCGAAAACATGTACATTGCCTATGCCGATTTCAATGGTGACGATATAGAGATGGGCACCCCTATGAACTGGACACACACCTCCATTCCTGAGCAGGATGCCTGGAACCACGACACGGTTGAATTCCGCCGCCCGGCAGGCACTCTCGCCGTGGACAATGCCGGAAACCTCTACTGGGCTGGACACCATGTCGCCTATGACGCCGCGGACAACCACCTGGACGAAGCGGACATGGACGTCTTTGTCTGTCCGAATTACGGCCAGGGCACCTGGACCCGCTACAGCGGATTCGGCAACATCCCCTCCATCAATCCCAACGGCGCCCCCAATGACACCACTGGCTATTACACCAATCCTGACGCCGGCGATATCCCCTATGGTGACAACGGCGAATTGTACTGGGGAATTTACAACTCCGGCCATGTCAACGCCACCATAGGCCCTGATGGCAAGCTGCACGTTCCCAGCCTCTGGGGCCTGCATGCCTACAGCGGTTACTACTATCCCGCCCTGCAGTTCGTGAAAGAATTCGTCTTTGACATCAACACGCACGAATTCATGATCCGCGACATCTTCCCCCAGCAGGATCCCAACGATGATTTCAACGGCACTTTCACCCCCTGGGACTTGGAAGCGCCCTGGGGTGAAGTGGACCAATACGGCGATGACGGAGCAGGCGGATTTTATCCGATGATGTTCTCTGACTGGCCTTTCCCCCACTGGGATACATCTGCCCACAACGACGCGATGATGTTCCACTACAATGGCGTGAAAGTCTCCGAGCCCAACGATCAGGGCATGATGGTTTGCATCTGGCAGGATTCCCAACGCGCCCGGATGTACAATTACTACTCCGATACCGATTATATCAACTTCGCCCAGACCCCCGAAATCTACATTTCAGTTACCCCTGACAATGGCAACACCTGGAGCGAACCCATCATCCTGAACAATGTGGAAACCCCTCAACTGGCCGGCATCAAACCGATGTACGTTTATCCCGCGGACAAAGTGATCTACACCGGCATGCAAGGCCCGAATAAGGTTGGCAAGATCGGCGTGATGTTCTACAATGACTTCACTTGGGGCTCAAACGTGAATTCTCCCCCCTACCATAACACCCCGGACGGCGGCGAAGTGATGTTCATGGAACTCAAGATCGTTTTCCCGCTTGGTTCCGCTGCCAACGATCCTACCATGCCCTCCGTGACAAGGCTTCTGCTGCAAAACTACCCCAACCCCTTCAACCCTGAAACCACCATCAGTTTCGACATGCCGGCTTCCGGGCCCGCCCGCCTTGAGATCTACAACGTCAGAGGCCAGATGGTGAAAACCCTGGCTGAAGGCAACCATGAATTCGGTCGCCACAGCTATGTCTGGAACGGAACCGACAACGGCGGCAACAGCGTCTCCAGCGGCATCTACTTCTATCGCCTCACCACCAGCAGCCATAGCGAAAGCCGCAAAATGATGCTGATGAAATAAAACCAACCAACCGGAATTTATCCGGTTCAAATATCCGGGGACGGCCATTTCGGCCGTCCCTTTTTTCTTGCTTTTCCAATGTCAGCTTCAGTGTCCGTTCATTGCATTCTTTCCGCGACCCGTCATGTCTGCCACGTCCTTAGCGCTCGCTTCCATCCCACTCCCACGCCTCCCTACAAATACTCGCATCAAATGCGGGCATCGTGCGGGAGGCACACCCGATACACATGACAGGGCCTTAACGGCCAGTCGGCGTCGCTTCGCTTTTTCGCGGGGATTGGTTTCTACTGCCCTCCGGGCTGTTTTCTGCATACACTTGGTTAAAATGGGGAAGAAAAGCGATTCAGCGACCGACAGCATTGTCCGCTACGCCAAATCTGGGGCGCAATTATTTGCTTGACTTGTATGGCCTTTGAATTGTAGTGGCGTCATCAATATGAACAGGTGACAGTGAATGACATTAAAGGATATCGTACAGCTCCTCGACGCGGAAGTGCTGACCCCCGAAGCCGATTTGGATGTGGAGGTGCCCTGCGCCTTCTCGTCCGACCTTATCAGCGACATACTTATGTGCACCAAAGAACCGACCCTGCTTTTGACCGGCCTTACCAACAACCAAGTCATCAGGCTTTCGGACATGATCGACATCGTGGGCATCGTGTTCGTGCGTGGCAAACGCCCCCTGGACGAAGTAATAGAGATGGCCAGGGAACGCAGCCTGCCTCTATTCTGCAGCAACCTAACCATGTACCGTTCCAGCGGCTTGCTGTTCAATGCCGGGCTGCGAAGCTGCAAAATCTGAGATGGCAGAATTCTGGCATATCCACGAAGGCTTTGAGGAAGCCGTGAAAAAACATTTCGCGGAGCCTCCCGAAGCCGACGTTTCCCTGGATTCGCTGATTCCGGAAAAGGATTTCAACAGCGCCGGAAAAGGTTCGGCAGATGTGAAAAACCTGCTCAAGCGCCTGGGCGTGAACCCGGAAATCCTGCGCCGGGTGGCCGTTGCGGCCTATGAAGCCGAAATCAACGTTGCGGCACACTCATCGGGCGGGGCGATGCTAAGCCACGTCTATCCGGACCTCATCCACATGATCTTCCAGGACAACGGGCCGGGGATTGGAAACATCGAACAGGCGATGGTTCCGGGCTATTCAACCGCGGACGACATGGTCCGGGAAATGGGATTCGGAGCTGGGCTGGGCCTGCCAAACATCAAAAAGAACACCGACGCGCTGCATATTAGTTCGGCAGCCGGCGACACCACAACGCTGGAGTTTTTGATCTTTTTCAGGCAAGATGGATAAAAAGGAAACACAATACTACCACGCGCTCCGGATACTGGAAGACAACTGTACCGGCTGCACCGCCTGCGTGAGGGTTTGCCCCACAGAGGCCATCCGGGTGCGCAACCGCAAGGCGCGAATCGACGCCAACCGCTGCGTTGACTGCGGCAGATGCCTGGAAACATGTGAGTTCCATGCAATCATCCCCCGCAGCGACCCCCTGGACATAATCCACAGGTTCAAGTATAAGGTGGCGGTGGTTTCCACCTCCTATTTCGGGCAGTTCACCGAAGACGTTTCCTATGAAGTGGCCAAGCAGGCCATCTACGAACTGGGCTTTGACGAAGTGCAGGAGGAGGCTATGGTCACGGAATTCATGATCGGCATGATCCGCGACTACATCCGCCACAAACGGAACACGCGGCCGATCCTGAGCAGCAATTGCCCCACCGTGGTGCGGCTAATCCAGCTCAAATACCCCTCGCTGCTGCCAAACCTCTTCCACCTCGAAGCCCCGATGAGCATCCTCACCAGTTACCTGCGCGACAGGATCAAGGCGGAAACCGGCCTGGCGGAAGAGGATATCGGAATTTTCCTCATCGTGCCCTGCCCCGCCCACGTGACCGCCGTGCACCAGCCGGAGGGAGCCTACAAACACCTTCAGGACGGCGCCTTCTCCATCGGCATGATTTACGGCAGGGTGCATGAGCACATCAAAAAACTGCAAAATCATCCGCCCCGGATACAAACTTTTCCCAAAGGCCTCACCTGGGCGCTTTCCGGCGTGCAGGCCGATCTGGTTGACTGCGAGGACATCAGGGCGCTTTCCGTGAACGGCGTGGACAACGTGATGGAAATCCTTTCCCGCGTGGAAGACCACTATCTGGACCAATACGACTACATCGTGCTCCGAAGCTGCACCAACGGCTGCGTGGGCGGTTCCTTCAACGTGGAAAACCCCTTCGTGGCGATGAGCCGTATCAAAAAGATGATAAAGGAAAGCACCAACAGCGAGGCAGATGTGCACGAGCTGGACAACCTTTACCGCGCCGGGGAATTCGATGTGGTGCCCCTGACCCCGCGCTCCATCATGGAACTGGACAAAGACATCAAGACAGCCATCTTTAAAATGAAGAGAATAAACGAGATACTCACCTCCCTGCCAGGCCTGAACTGCAGCGCCTGCGGCTCGCCGACCTGCTACGCACTGGCAGAGGACATCGTGCAGGGCAAAGCCACCATCGACGACTGCGTGGTGCTGCTCAAGCGCCACTCCAAAGAAGAAGAACAGGAATGACACAGGATACAGAGATGACGATAACACTGGCAGATTTCATGACCGCCATCGAAGGCACCAACCACACCCCCCAAGTCGACCCCGAACAGGTTTCCCTGAGCGGCGGCTATGTTTGCGATATGCTCAGCGACGTTATGGGCTCCGCCCGGGAAGGCCAGGCCTGGATAACCATCATGAAGCACCTGAACACCGTGGCCGTGGCTTCGCTCACCGGAATTCCGGCGATAGTTTTCGCCAAAGGCAACACCCCGGACGAGATGGTGGTGGAAAAAGCCGCCAGCGAGGGAATCTGCCTGGTATCCAGCCCGCTGGACACCTTCAGCCTGGCGGGAATCCTTTACGGGATGTTGCATCAGTTGATCTAGCCGATGCGATGGTTCAAGGCGGACCTGCACATCCATTCCGTGCTTTCACCCTGCGGGGGTCTGGAAATGTCGCCCCGGGAAGTCGTTGCGCGGGCCAAGAGTTGCGGGATTGACTGGATGGCCATCACGGACCACAATTCCCTTGCCAACTGCCCCGCTTATTCCGCCGTCGCAGAAAGGGAGGGGCTGGCTTTCACCTGGGGCGTGGAAATGCAGACCGCCGAGGAAATCCACCTACTGGTCTATTTCGACGACCCGGCGGCGGCCAAATCCTTTGGCGGCGAGCTTTATGCCTCGCTGTTGCCGCTGGACAACGACCCGGAATTTTTTGGTGATCAAGTTATCATTGACGAAAATGAGAACATTTTAGGAATGGAACTTAGAGCGCTGATGAATTCCTCCATTTGGGACCTCAGCACCGCTGTCGAAGTGGCCCAAAACCATGGAGGATACTGCGTTCCGGCCCATGTGGACGCCACGGTCAACAGCCTTATCGGACAACTGGGTTTTTTGCCCGCGGAGCCTCATTTCGAGCTCCTCGGCCTCTCAGCCAAAGCGGACTTGGCGCGTTTGCTCAGCAGCCATCCGGAACTTGCCGGGAAAAGCTGGCTGCGCAGTTCGGACGCGCATTACCTGGCCGATATGGGCTCTGGCTTCAGCCGGGTTCTGGCAGGGGCTCCCAAGGTGGAAGAGCTTGCCAAGGCGGCGTTGGGCCTTGATGACAGGATGATTTTAGTATAAAAAATAAAACAGGAGGAGTTAATGACTCCCGCTACACAGCAAGACAATCCGCTGTATGACCGGCTGAGAGCCGTCATCGCAGCCAGCCGCGGCCTGCGCAATCCCCTCATCGAGGTTCTGCGCCAGGCTCAGGAGATTTTTGGCTACCTGCCCGTCGAAGTGCAGGAATTCATCTCCCGGGAAATGGACATCCCGGCCAACAAGATCTACGGAGTGGTGACATTCTACAACTTCTTCACCATGATCCCCCGGGGCAAATACACCCTGAACCTGTGCATGGGCACAGCCTGCTTTGTGAAAGGCGCGCCCCGCCTGGCCCGGATGATCGAAGAGGAACTGGGCGTTAAAATGGGCGAGACGACAGCCGACCTGCGCTTCACAGTGAGCGCGGTTCGCTGCGTTGGAGCCTGCTCGCTGGCTCCGGTCTTCGTGATCGGTGAAGAAACCTACGGCCGGGTGGACACTCGGGAAAAGGTGTCCGAAATACTCAAAAAATATCAATAGGCCGGCGTGATGCAAGACATTTCCCTGCATCTGCTGGACATCATCGAAAACAGCGTCCGGGCCAAGGCTAGAAACGTGAAGATCCGCGTCATCAAAGATGTGGGAGAAAACCTTCTCCGGCTTATCGTTGAGGACGACGGCTCGGGGATGGACAGCGAGACCCTGGCCATGGCCCAAAACCCTTTTTACACCAGCAAGGCGCAGCGAGAAAAGAAAGTGGGGCTGGGTATCCCATTGTTCAAGCAGAACGCGGAACTCAGCAACGGCTCTTTCAACATGAGCAGCCAGCCCGGCTTCGGAACCGTGCTAACGGTGGATTTCGGGCTCAACCACATCGACCGCATGCCCCTGGGCAATCTCAAAGCCACTTTGCTGGGAGCGATAGTCGGCCATCCGGAAGTAGATTTCCAAATCATCCTCATCAACCACGACGGCGGCAAGGAAAATTCCTTCCACTTTGAAACTGCCGCCATCAAAGAGGAATTGGGCGATATTCCGCTCACCTATCCGGACGTGATTGAGTACATCGACCAATCTTTAAATGAAGGAATACAAAATACAAACATGGAGAATGTCTGATGAAAACACTTGCAGACCTGAAAAAAATCCGTGAAAAAGCCCAGGAAGAGATGAAACTTCGTGGCGGCAACGTGCGCGTCAAAATCGTGGTGGGGATGGGAACATCCGGCATCGCGATGGGCGCCCGTGAAGTCATGAAGACCTTTCTGGAAGAGATTTCCAACCGTAACCTCACCGACGTTTTGGTAACCCAGACCGGTGAAAAGGGCCTTTCCTCGATGGAGCCGGTCGTTGACCTCATCGAAGAGGGCAAAGCCAAAGTCACCTATGGAAACATGAATCCGGACAAGGTGAGAAAGGTGGTCGTCGAGCACATCGTCAATGGCAGGGTTGTCTCCGATTACGTCGTTGCGACTGGCGACTGAGCTGGAGGTTGATCAATGTCTCTGAAAAGAATTGACCTGCTGATCTGCTGCGGCTCCGGCTGTGTGTCTGCAGGCGCTTTGAAAATCAAGGAACGCTTTCACGAAGTTCTGGCGGACAAAGGCATCGCCAACGAAGTGAACATCATCGAAACCGGCTGCATGGGCCCCTGCGACTACGGCCCTGTCATGGTGGTCTATCCCGAAGGCACCTTCTACAAACACGTGAAGGTGGAGGATGTGGAGGAGATCGTATCCGAACATTTTGTGAAAGGCCGTCCAGTCCAGCGCCTGATGCTTCAGGAAGAGGAAAGGCTGATCGCCGCCCAAAAGGAAGTGCCCTTTTACCAGAAGCAAGTCAAGGTCGCCCTTGCCAACTGCGGCTACATCGACCCCGAAAGCCTGGAAGAATACATCGCCACCGGCGGATACGAGGCTTTGGGAACCGTGCTCACCCAGATGAAGCCTGAAGAAGCCATCGAGGTGGTGAAAAAATCCGGCCTCCGCGGACGCGGCGGCGGCGGCTTCCCCACCCACATCAAGTGGAGACTGGTGCACGACATCAAAGCCGACCAGAAGTACATCATCTGCAACGGTGACGAGGGAGACCCCGGCGCCTTCATGGACCGCTCCCTACTGGAAGGCGACCCCCACCGCATCCTGGAAGGGATGATGCTGGGCGCCTATTCCATCGGAGCCTCCAAAGGCTTTTTCTACATCCGCGCGGAATATCCGCTAGCCATCAAACGCATCAAACAGGCAATCGCCCAGGCCAAGGAAGTTGGCCTGATGGGCGAAAACATCTTCGGCTCCGATTTCTCTTTCGACGCCGAAGTCCGCACAGGCGCTGGAGCCTTTGTCTGCGGAGAGGAAATGGCCCTTATCCATTCATTGGAAGGCGAACGCGGAAACCCCACCCCCAAACCGCCCTACCCGGCAGTGAAGGGACTTTGGGAAAAGCCCACCGTGGTGAACAACGTGGAAACCATGGCCAACCTTCCCACCATCTTCCTCAAAGGCGCGGAATGGTTTTCCTCCATGGGAACCGAGACCAGCAAGGGCACCAAGGTCTTCGCCCTCACCGGCGACATCCAAAACACCGGTCTGGTGGAAGTTCCGATGGGAATCACCCTGCGTGAGATGATCTTTGACGTAGGCGGCGGAATGACCGACGGACACAAGTTCAAAGCCGTCCAGCTCGGAGGTCCTTCCGGAGGCTGCCTCACCGCCGAACACCTCGACGTGCCGGTGGACTATGAAAGCCTCAAGGAACGCGGCGCCATGATGGGTTCCGGCGGCGTCATCGTGATGAACGACCAGAAGTGCATGGTCAACGTAGCCAAGTTCTTCGTGGATTTCTGTGTGGACGAATCCTGCGGAAAATGTCCACCCTGCCGACTCGGCCTCAAGCAGATGTACAACATCCTAGACCGCATCACCAAAGGCCAGGGGAAGGAAAGCGACCTCGACGAACTGCTGCGCCTTGGCGAAACCATCAGCAAGCTCTCGCTCTGCGGGCTTGGCCAGACAGCACCAAACCCCGTCCTTTCCACCCTTCGCTATTTCCGCGAAGAATATGAAGCCCATATCCGCGACAAATCCTGCCCCAACAAGGTCTGCACAGACCTCTTCCATTTCAGCATCGACAAAGACCGCTGCATCGGCTGCTCGCTCTGCTCACGCAAATGCCCGGCGACCTGCATCAGCGGTTCACGCGAGGAAAAATTCACCATCAACCAAGTGGATTGCGTTAAATGCGGGAACTGTCAGGATGTCTGCCCTGTAAAGGCCATCGACAGGATTCCCGGAATGCACCCCGAAGTGGTCAGGCACGCGGAAGACCTCGCCAAATCAGAAGAAGAATAACAAGGAGTACCCATGTACAAAGAGATTTGCACCAAATACACTCCTGACAAAGACAACCTGATCTGCATCCTGCACGAGATACAGGACAGCCATCCACAGCATTACATCTCCGAAGAGGCGGTGCAGACGGTGGCGGAATATCTGGATCTGCCGCCCAACCACATCTACGGCGTGCTGACCTTCTACACCATGTACAGCACCAAACCCCGGGGAAAGAACATCATCCGCCTCTGCGAATCGCCGCCCTGCTATATCAAAGGCAGCGAAAACATCCTCCGCAAGCTCAGGGAACTCCTCGGCGTCAAAACAGGCGAAACCACCAAAGACGGGGTTTTCACCCTGGAACTCTGCGCCTGCCTCGGCGTTTGCGGAAACGCTCCCGTAATGATGGTAAACAACGATGTTTACGGCGACCTCACCGAAGAACGGGTGGAGGAAATCATCGCCAGGATCAGAAGGGGGAACCAATGAAATTCTATCGCAGCCACATCCTTGTGGGCATAAATGAAACCTCGCTGCTGGCCGGAGTGGAAAACTTCATCGTCGCCCTCCGCGCCGAACTGGCAAAACACAACCTCCAGGAAGAGATCAACATCCTCGAGACCGGCCCCCTGGGCTTTTTCGGTCGCGGGATTTGCCTCTCCGTCTATCCGGAAAACGTAAGTTACCAAGACGTAAAGGCAGAGGACATCCCCGAACTCGTGGAAGAGCATTTCCTCAAGGGACGTCCCGTAACCCGGCTGATGCTGGACGCGACAGGGAAATTCACCCCCAAGCTCAACTACCAAAACCGCATCGTCCTCCGCAATTCCGGCATCATCGATCCTGAAAGCATCGACGAATACATCGGTGCCGGAGGCTACGAAGCCTGGGAAAAGGCCCTCGTCCGGATGCAGCCGATGGAAATCGTCAGCGAAGTGAGAAAATCCGGCCTCCAAGGCCGCGGCGGTGCCGGCTTCCCCACCGGCGTGAAGTGGAGCTTCACTGCCCCCATCGACGCGCCCCAGAAATACGTGGTGGTGAATGCCGACGAAGGCGAACCCGGAACCTTCAAGGATCGCCTGATTATGGAAGGCGACCCCCACCAGTTGCTGGAAGGTGTGATGATTTGCGCCCGCGCGGTGGGAGCCTCCAAAGCCTGGATCTACATCCGCGGCGAATACAAGCTCTGCATCGAGCGCCTCCAGAAGGCCATCGACCAGTGCCGCGAATACGGCATCATCGGAAAAAACATCTTCGACAGCGGATTTGACCTCGACATCGCCATAAAGATCGGCGCCGGGGCCTATGTTTGCGGAGAAGAGACCGCCCTCATCGAATCCCTGGAAGGGAACCGGGGCAACCCGCGCTGGAAACCCCCCTTCCCCGGAGTCGAAGGCCTCTGGAAATGCCCCACTGTGGTTAACAACGTGGAAACCCTGGCCAACGTGCCCTTCATCATCAAGGAAGGCGCTGATGCCTTCAGGGCCCACGGCACCCAGGATTCCACCGGCACCAAGGTTTACACCATCCTCGGCGACGTCGCCCATCCAGGCCTCTGCGAAGTTGACATGGGCACCACCCTGCGCACCATCATCAACGATTATGCCGGCGGGATGAAAAAAGGCTTCCGCTTCAAGGCCGCCCTGGTTGGCGGCGCGGCAGGTGTTTTCCTGCCGGAACGGATGCTGGACGTGAACATGGACTATGCCAGCCTCAAGCATTACGCCGCCGTCCTCGGCTCTGGCGCCATCCTCGTGATGAACGAGCATCAGAGCATCGTGGACATGCTGTGGTCGATCCTGCGCTTCTTCCGCCACGAATCCTGCGGAAAATGCGCGCCCTGCCGCAACGGCTGCCAGCAGCTTTACAGGCTGATAACCAAAATCAAGAAGGGCGAAGGGACCATGGAGGATGTCGATCTCATGGTCACCATCTCCGAAACCATGTTCTCCACCAGCTTCTGCGCCCTTGGCCAATCCCCCGTGATGGTGATCCGGAGCGCGGTCGAATACTTCAAAGACGAATTCATAGCGATTACAAAAAAGTAAAATAAAGAGGATATGAAATGGCTAAAACAGTAAATATCTGGATAGATGACAAACATCTGGAAGTTCCGGATACGATGACCATCATCGAAGCCGCCGACAAACACGGGATTTATATCCCCAGGCTGTGTTACCATCCCGATTTGCCGCCCACGGCAAATTGCGGCGTCTGTGTGATTGAACTCTCCGGAAGCCCCGTTCCCAAGCGCGCCTGCTGCACTCCGGTGACCGAAGGGATGAAAATCATTACCAACTCCAAGAAGCTGCGCGCTTACCGCAAAACCCTGGTGGAAATGATCCTTTCCAACCACGACGTGGTTTGCCCCACCTGCGTGGCAAACAACAAGTGCGAACTCCAAACCCTGGCAAACAACCTCGGCGTGGATCCCGAAGCCCTGCCAAGCATCCTGGTGAAAAAGCCCGTTGACGACAGCTCCCTCTCCATCGTCCGCGACGTGAACAAATGCATCGCCTGCGGACGCTGCATCAACGTCTGCAACGAAACCCAGACCGTCTATGCCCTCACCTTTGCCGACCGCGGAATCGATTCCCATATTGACACCGCCTTCAGTCTCGGCATGGCCAACAGCCCCTGCGTGAACTGCGGCCAGTGCACGGTCTATTGCCCCACCGGCGCCCTGCGCGAGCGCGGGGAGATTGACGAGGTTTGGGATGCCATCCTCGATCCCGAAAAACACGTGATCGTGCAGGAAGCCCCCTCCGTCCGCGTTTCCCTGGGTGAGGATTTCGGCCTGCCCCTTGGCTCCGTGACCCCCAAGAAAATGTATGCCGCCCTCCGCAAGATAGGCTTCGACAGCGTGATGGACACCAACTTCACCGCCGACCTCACCATCCTTGAGGAAGGCACCGAATGCGTAACCAAGCTCAAAGCCGGCGAAAAACGCCCTCTCATCACCTCCTGCTCACCAGGCTGGATCAAGTTCATGGAAACCTACTATCCCGACCTCGCGGATTGCGTTTCCACCGCCAAATCACCCATGAGCATGTTCGGCGTGCTGTCCAAAACCTACTACGCCCAGGAACACGGCATCGACCCCGCCAAAATCGTCTCCGTGGCCGTGATGCCCTGCACCGCGAAGAAATTCGAGGCCCGGCGCCCCGAACTCCGTGACTCCGGATTCCAGGATACCGACTATGTGCTCACCACCCGTGAACTTATTCGCATGATAAAGGAAGCGGGCATCGATTTCGCCAACCTCCCCGAAGAGGAGCCCGACGAAGGCATGAGCTACTATACCGGCGCCGGCACCATCTTTGGCGCCACCGGCGGCGTGATGGAGGCGGCTATCCGCTCCGCCTATTTCCTTGTCACCGGCACCGAGCTGGAAGACGTTGAAATCACCGCCGTGCGTGGCCTGGAAGGCGTGAAGGAAGCCGCGGTCGATGTTCCCGGCTTCGGCGAAATCCGCGTGGCGGTCGCCCACGGGCTTTCCAACGCCCGCAAGGTAATGGATCAAGTGCGCGAAGGCCTTGCCACCAAAGGCGAATCGCCCTGGCACTTCATCGAAATCATGGCCTGCCCCGGCGGCTGCGTCGGCGGCGGCGGACAGCCCTATGGCAACGACATCGCGTCCCGCGCCCGCAGGGGCCTCTCCCTCTATGAGGAAGACCGCAGCCTCCCTGTGCGTCAGTCCCACAAGAACCCCGAAGTCGTCAAAATCTATGAGCGCTTCCTCGGCGAACCCAACTCCCCCCTCGCCCTCAAGCTGCTCCACACCTACTACTTCAAACGCTCCGTCAGCAGCGGCCAGGTGGTCGAACAGGTCACACAAAAGCACGAAGCCCACTGACGCAGCTAAATACAGGCAATATGAAAGGCGGGATCCACTCCCGCCTTTTTTAGGCTTATGTTCAATCGGCCAACGTCTTGCACGTCATTCCAGGATTGACCCGGAATCCAGTGTACAAGGGGCTTACGCTCCTCTCGCAATCGTTATGTCGCCTTATGGACTCGTTCAGTCCGGAAAATTATTCCGCCCAACGTTCTTCCGCTGAGGCTGACGGAAAGCGGGGCCCTAAACGCTACCGCAGGACCATCACCCTGGCCGTCTGGCAGAAATCCGTACCCCGGGCGCGAATCAGGTATATTCCGCTGTCCAAAGGCCGGCCTTCCCTGTCCAGCGCCTGCCAGCCAAGGTCGCGGTTCATGGCGTCCACAGCGCGGCTTTCCTCTTTGATGAGTTGTCCCCGGGTGTTGTAGGTGCTAAGGATTACCGGGCCGGATAGCTTGCCGGGCAGGCTCAGAGTCGCCTTTTCCCTCGCCGGGTTGGGCCAGGCCCGCAGGGTTTCGGTCACCTGAGGCACGCCGTCATCCGCTGCGGTGTCCGAAGTGTGGGCGAAATGGAAATCATAGCTGGGAATGCCGTCCCCATCTATAATTACGATTCTTGTCAGCAACCCCTCCGCGCTGAAGGTGCAACAATATTCGGCGGTGACTTCTCCTGTTTCGGTATCCACCTCGATGTTTAAGCTCCAAGTCTCCGGATTGTACCACACGCCTTGGGCATTGGCTGTTTGCTCTGTCACTTGGGAGATGATCCAGCCGTCATTGAGATAGGGAACGCGAACGGTCACTAAATTGAGGATGTAGTCGGGCAGTTGGTGGTTGTGTTTTTCGAACTGGTAACCGGGGGGAAGCTGCTCACCGGAATAGATATACTGCCGGCGGCGGTGATTCACCCAGTTGAGTGAATCGGCGGAGCTGAGGGTGAGTTCCTCCACCCGGCGCCCCAGGCTGTCGAGGGTGCAAACGCAGTCCAACCACTCAACGGTTTGGTTCTGGCGCGCTTTTTTTATCACGGTACGGGTCAGCTTCATATCGGCGTTGTAGCTGTGCCAGGCGTGGTAGTGGTTGGAGTAGTAATCGTACCAGTCATCCTCGTGGCAATAGCCCTGATAATCCATCTTGCGGGTCCGGGTGAAGTTGATGTTCGATTGCAGGGTCAGGGGGCTGGTGATGACATAATATTCCGGGTACAGGGTCAGTTCGCCGTCAAAATCCTCGACTTCATAATATTCGCTGGGGGGAAAGTCGTACATCCAGCCCCGGTGGAGGTGGCCGATTTGGGTAATCAGCAGAGTGTTGCCCGGGGCTTGTGTGTAGGTGTAACAATCCACCGACCACCAGTCCGGACCGCCGAATCCTCCGCCCGAAGCATGGCGGTCAATGCCACTCAGGTAATAGGTCTGGGGATAATCCTGCCCTGCCAGCAATGCCGGCAGCAGCAGCGCCAGCAGCAACAGGCTGTGTCCAATATATGCCTTCATCGTTCCTCCCCGCCGGATTTCCCGCTTCCAGGCCAGAGTTCATCGCTCGGTGGCATCCCGGCTTGTTGGCATCATTTTCTCAGTAATATAATTATATGCAAATACCATTCCATCCGCCCGGCTAATGTCAGACCGAGCCTCCTTAACGCCCGGAAAGTTGCCTCTTGCCCGCCTCCCGGAAGACGCCCGCATCCGGTGCGGGCATTATACGAGAGGCTGCCCGAACCCGAATCAGGGGGCGCTAACGGGGAGCAGGGAAAAGGCTCGCGGCCTTGTTAGGGAGCGGCTTTACTTTGTGTAAATCACTTGGCCAGCATTATCCTGCGGCTGGAAGAGCCTTCCGGAGTTGTCAGTCGGAGCAGGTATATCCCGCTGGAAACTGGTCGCAGGTCGTCATCGCGGCCGTCCCAAATATGATGGCTTTCGCCCCTTTCCAGTTTGCCAGAGAAAATCCGCGCCACTTTCTGACCCCTGAGGTTGAAGACCTCCAGGCTCGCCTCCTGCGGGACCCCGGTTTTGATTTCGATTTGGCAGGATGACCTGAAGGGGTTGGGGAAGGCGGTGATTCCCGCCGAAGCTGGCGGGACTTCTTCATCCGGGGTTGAGAGGCCAAGTTCCAGATGGAAGGCGTAAACCTGCCAGGGAGCGTCATACGCGGCCCTGCCCAGCAGATAGACGCTGCGTTCTGAATTAAAGCAATATCTTGCCCAAACACCCATTCCGTCAAAACTGTAATCCCTCACCAGGCCCAAGGGATGGTCAACCAGATGAAAGCCGTACTGCGTGTCGGTCGGTCGGTTGATGGCCAGAGTGTAGTCAGCGTCCATCTTTCTCAGAAAAGCCGCGTTCGGGTATCCAGTCAGGTCAGGGAAGCCAGCCAGGTCGCTGAATACGCCATTAACAAGGGATTTGTGGCAGAATGACCACTCGTTATACTGGTAAGATATTGCTGAAAAGCTGGTGTCGATGAGGGTTATCACTTCCCTGAAATGCGGAGTCTGCCAGGGCCAGATGGAGCTGTCGACCCATTGTCTATGCAGTTCGCTCCCTTCCAGCCAGACTAGGTAGGCTGAGGTGGGCCCGTCTTCAATGAGGTCGATGGCCAGGGTCTGAAAGTAGTCGCCGCAGAGTTTCCTGGTCTGCGTGAAGCCCGCTCCCCCGCCTTCGCTGGCTGGGAACCAGCCCTGTGGGAAGGTTTGGATGATGTTGTTGTTTTGCACCAGGAGGTCCGGTCCGTCTAAAGTCCAGAGGAGAAAGTATTCATCTGCAAAGGATTGGACCTGGTGGGAGAGCCAGCCCGGGCCTTGGTACAGGAGATGCTGGCTGTTGTTGCTCAGGTTCAGGATGTACACCTCATGGTTGATCTGGGGATAGGCTCCCCTGGTGGAGCAGAGGTAGGCCAGCGTTTCATCCACGATGTAGAGGACGGGGCCGAAGCTGGAATCCTCGACATTCAGCCCGGAGGTATTGAAAACATGCTGGCTGGTGCCGCTGTCATCAGTGCAGCAGACAATGACCCGGTTGGCTGCGCGGAAGGCGGAAAGCAGCTTGCCGGCCTTACAGGAAAAGGCCAGGGGAGTATCCGACAAATCGCCCCAATCGGATTCGGCTATGATTTGGTGGATTGTCTGCTGGGGCCCGCAGAGTCCGTCAGGGCCGACCGTGGCCAGCTTGATGAGGACGCGGTCATTCATGATTTCACAGTCATACAGGCGCAGGCTGTCCCCCACGGTCTGGCAGGCCTGAAATCCGTGGCTTAGTTGAGAACTGCCGGTGAAATAAACATTCATTACATCAACCGCTCCCAAGGGCTTGGCCGCGAAAGCCAGCGTCCCCAGAAGAAGGATGGTGGGCCAGTTTTTCCAAATAGCTTTCATTTGTTCACCTCCCTGGGAAATCTATCCATCCAATACAGCAATAAGCAGGCCATTATTCAAAGAATATCAGTCGGGAAAGGAATGGAAGTCTTTTTGTAACCGACAGGCAAGCCGCCAAAGCTGTCCGGAAATCCCGGAGTGAAGCCCTATCGGGCTTTCTGGGCGTTTGCTATTTCACGATGCGGGCATACATATCGACTCCGCTGGCGGAGCCGAAATAGCCTAGGGCGTTGTGGATTCCGCCGTGGAGGTAGCCTTCCTCCATGAAATTGTAGTTGAAGTAGTTGTCGTCAACTATCAGCAGGCGCAGGCGGTAGCGACCGTAAAAGATAAAGGCAGAGGAGTAGTTTTCCAGCACGAGGTAGTTATCCTGCAAACCTGGTAGAGGCGCTGAGACAAAGCGGTACATGATGCTGAGGCGGCGGGGCGGCTGGCCGGCGTTGTAGCTGTCTGCCAGGCTGGAGTCGGGATGCGCCGTCGGCATCAATTCCGACGTGAATTCGAGGTCTGTGCTGAAGGGTTCCAGGCAGTAAAACTCAGCCATCAGGTTGAATTTGCCGGCGTTGGCCCCGGTGGAGGCGAAGACAGGGTAATGGCTGTCGATGAGGCTGAAAGGCATTGTGTTTTCGGTATTGGGGTCCACCGAATAGCCGGTTCCGGGGGGATTAGTTCCGTAGGGGTCAGGCGCTGCCTCAATGGCGATGGGAACGGTAGTTTCGGCCCAAATCAGTGAATCCGCGCCGGGAACGAGCACCTCAATCCGGTAGCGGTGGCCGGGCTGGATGATGTTTTCAGCAAGGTCGATGTATTTGAATTTGAATTCGTGCAGGGCGGGGGTGAGCTGGAACTCCAGGTCGGCATCCAGGTCCCGGATGATTACGGTGGCGTCGTAAACGAAGATTTCCAGGGGGTTGAAATCCTCGATGGCGGAACTGCGGGTCACATATATGGGATACTCAAAGTTCACAGGCTGACCGGCCTTCAGCAGGCCCGCCACGGTGAAAACGTCGCCCTCAAAGCGGGGCCCGCTGGTGTTTTCGCAGGAGGCAAGCAGCAGCGCCAGAAGCAGCAGGGGCATAAGGCGGAAAAGATGCTTGCCTACCATGTGACGTTCACTCCAATGAAAGGCAGGAAGGGGAACTGGGAGCCGTCCTGAGTTTCCAGCCGCAGGGTCAGGTCTTCCTGCGGCACGAGTTGGTAAGTGCGGAAGCTTACGTTTTTGCGGCCGAAGACATTGATGACGTCCAGATAGGGTTCGACGCTGCCCCAACGGGTGTTCCACTGCAGTTTTGCGCTCAGGTCCAGCCGCATGTAATAGGGCAGGCGGTGACCATCTTTGTAGCTGTAGATGATTTGGAAACTTTCGCCGTCGAAATAGACACGCTCCGGCACCTCCACGGGCTGGCCGGAATTGTAGCTGAAGTTCAGGCCAAGCTTGAAATCCGCGCCGAGGGGCTGCCAGCCGGTGTTGGCGCTGAGGTTATAGCTTTCCACCATGGAGACGCTGTGGCTGCGGTCAAATCGGGGAAAGAAATAACTGGCCTCGCCGGTTTGGGGATCAAGGTTGAGGCCTTCTATCTTGCGTCGGGTGCGGCTGAAGGTGTAGCCGATAAAGCCTTCGAGGCCGTTCCAGTCGTTGCGGAGCAGCAATTCCGCCCCATAGGCGTGGCCGATGCCAACACGCATGGCGCTGCCGAGGTTGCCGGTGCTGTTGTTCCAGTTGAAAAAGGCGTTAAAATCCAGTTGGGCTAGGTTGTCGTAATCCTTGTAATAGGCTTCGGTTTCCAGGGCCAGATGCTTGCCCAGGCGCCTCTGGTAGCCGAGGATGTAATGCAGCGAGCGGGCCGGGCGCAGCGAGCCGTCCAGCGGCAGCCAGACGTCGAAGGGGGTGTTCACGTCCATCGCCAGCAGGGTTAGATACTGGTTGTAAACGCCAAAATTGGTATAGACGCTTTCTCCGGCGTCGAGGGTCCATCTGAAGGAAAGGCGGGGTTCCAGGTTCAGATAATTCGCGGCGGGAATCTGGTCCGGTATGATCCTTCCCGTGCGATACCAATTCAGCCGCAGGCCCGGCTGCAAGGTCCAGAGAGGGTTTATCACCCATGTATCCTGCAGGAAAAGGGAGGATGTGAGCGAAGAGATGGCGCCGTCCGGAAGCCCGTCCGGATCGATTTGATAGGAGGTTTCCATCTTCAGGGCGGTGTCGTTCCATTTCACTTCGAAACCGCTTTCCACCTCGTGGCTGTTGTTCGGCTTCCAGTTCAGTATCCCCTTGGCGGTGAGGTCTTTGATGGAATTGTCGGTGCGGAAGATGGTTTCGTCCCCTTCTGCGGCGGTCTGGCTCATTCCGCTGCTGAACTGACTTCCGGCGAGCGTGAAATTGGAATAGAGGCGCGGGGAAAAGAGATGCAGCCAGCGCGCGGAGATATTGCTGTTGCCCCAGTCAACGTCCAGAACGCTTCCCAAATAGTAAGAAAGGTCGTCGCGTCCGATGTAGCCGCTGAAACTGAGCTTGTTGCTGTTGTCCGCGTCCAAGTTGAACTTGGCATGGCCGTCGTAGAAATAGTAGTCTGGAAGTTTGTCGTAGATGGTTTTTATCAATTCCAGATAGGTGCGGCGGAACGAAGCCATGTAGGACCCGTCTGCGGAACCGACACTCCAAGGCCCTTCCAGCGTGGCGGAAGATGAAATGAGGCTTACCCGAGCCACGCCTTGGGATTTGACCCGGTTGCCCTGGCGGTTGGTGACATCCAGCACGGAAGACAGCCTGCCGCCGAACTTGGCAGGGTAGCCGCCCTTGATGAGTTCTACGTTTTCCACTGCATCGGTATTGAAAGTGCTGAACAACCCACCCAGATGGCTGGGGTTGTAAACATCGGTGTCGTCCAGCAGGATAAGATTCTGGTCGGGCGAACCGCCCCGCACGTAAAGTCCTGAAAAGAAGTCAGAAATGGGCATCACGCCAGGGAGAGTGAGCACCGCGCGAAACACGTCTGCCTCCACGACGGAAACAATTGCCTGGATGTCCTCCCGGCCCCGGTGAATGGAACTGGTTCGGATCACGGGGCCTTCTAGGCCGGACTCGGCGTCGGCTGTCACCACTATTTTGTTGAGTTTCACCGCGGACTTTTTCATCTGGGTGTTCAGGACGATTTCGTCACTCTGGGAGCGGATGCTGAAGTTTCTGCTTTCCCGCAGGTGGGAGACCAGGGAAAACTCCAGCTTGAAGCTGCCGGTCTGGTTGACCGTGAGCACGTAATATCCCTGTTTGTTCGTCTGCGCGCCGATTTTGGTGCCAGCCACCCTCACGCTCACATACTGCAGGGGCTCGCCGCTGTCCTCGCGGGTCACAAATCCGCTCACGGTGGCGCTGAAAAGCCTCCCGGCCACAAGCATCAGCAGTAGCGGCAGCATGTGTTTACGCATCAATTCTCCCATGATTTGGTTTTCAAGTGTGATTAAAGAGTTTCGGGGCTTCAAAGCTGTCAACCACAAATTTCCTAGCTCCCGCCGCTCAAACAATAAGGGAGCGGCCACGAGGGTCGCTCCCAGTATGTTGTGGCTTTTTAGCCAGGTTTTTGTGGATTACTTGGCGAGCAGCATCTTGCGGGTGACGGTATTGCCGTCGCTGCTGAGGCGATAGAAATACAGTCCACTGGAAACGCTGTTGCCCTGTTCGTCCATTCCGTTCCAGACAACGCTGTGGTTGCCGGCTTCGCGGACATCGTTCACCAGGGTGCGGACAAGCTGGCCTTTGGTGTTATAAACCTTGAGGCTGGCAGGGCCGGTTTTGGGAACGCTGAAGGCGATGGTGGTTTCAGGATTGAAGGGGTTGGGATAGTTCTTCGCGTCCAGGGTGTAAGCCGGGATCACGTCGTCATCGGCGGCGCTGCCGTATTCCACTATCGCGCGGAGCATGATCTCGCCGGTGGTGACGGGCTCCCAATCGGTGGCGATTTTCTTGTAGCTGTAGCCGTTGCTGGAGGTATCCAGACCGATCGCGGAAGCGCCAGCGGTTTCCATGATGGCAAGGTAGAATTCGCCGTCGGCAACGTTGATGTCTGCCGGCAGGGCGATCCAGTTCCAGCCTTCCACCACTGATGCGGCAGGATACTGATACTGGGCCAGTTGGGTGCCGGGCATGTTGTTGGGGCCGTCGTTATCGAAGACGCGGACGATGATGCCGGGGGTTCCAACGGTATGGACATAGACTTTGGCATACTTCACTGTAACAGCCTGGCCATAAGAGTGTTTCACAGCCATCTGCTTGGTGGAGCCAACGTTGAAGCCCTCTTCCGCGGTTCCGTCGTCGTGCATCAGTTCAGCGTGTGATTGAGGAAGCACGAAGGTTGTGACCGTGTTCGAAGCTTCGGAGGTGTTGACGCCGTAAACAGCTTTCAGATAGTAGGTGTGAATGCCGCCTTCAACGCCAGAATCGGTGTAAGTGAGAACTGTTGCGCCCACTTGGTCGATTTCAATGTCGTCGCGGAAGATTTTGTAGCCGTCGAGGGTGCGGACAGGCTGGGTGGATCCCTTCTCTTGCAGAATGGCGTCAGTATAGGCATGCACTTCCTGTTCATAGGGGCCATGGCCCAGCACGTATTCTTTGCCAGTGACGGGGTCAGCGACATAGATACGAATATTCCAGTTGTATGTGAGGGTTGAGCTTACCGCATTCAGAGTGGTCCAGTTATTCTGCCAGTACATCATATTGCCGTAGCCGGGAACATGGGGGCCGTCATCGCAACCAGCAGGAAAGCCAGCCTGGGTGTTGCAGCGGTAACCGGCCATGATCTGGGTTTGGGAGGGAATAGTCCACGGAGTGGTGAGCACTACTTCGTTCCAAGCGCCGATGACAGGTGAGGGCACTGTCTGTTCATAGGCAATATCGCCCGCGGCGCCGGTCCAAATGCGAAGAGTGTAAACGCAGTTGACTTCGCCAGGGAAGAATTTGATTTTGGTGATGTTCATGCCCACATAGTCAAAAATGCCATGTTCTCCGATGGGATCCCACTTGGCCGCGACCGCGAAATCGGCAGCGGAGTTTGTGCCGATAGAGTTGCCGGAATTTTCACCGTCATAGTGCAGCCAGCCTTCTTCGCCGCCGCCACCGCCGGAACCGGGTTCTTCCCAAGTGAGGGTGATGTTGTTGCCGTCAACCGTGGCGGCCAGATTGGCCGGAGGCGCGATGAAGATGTCGTTGTAAACGGTCACGTCGTCGATCATGATACCGGTGCCAATGGGAGTATCTTCATCGGATTTGAAGAACCAGCGCAGCATGATGGTCTGTCCGGCATAATCGGAGATGAGACCGTTCAATGAATAACTGTTGACCATGGATGCCCAGACATCCGGAGCGTCGGAATAGACATAGTTGGTACCGGTGGGATCGTTGTAGGGATTACTCATGGCATACCAGCTAAGGCCGTTGTTGGGGGAGATTTCCCAGCCGAAATAGTCACATTGCGGGAATGCGTCCAGATCATCGAAGTAACCTTTGATCATGAAATCCACGCGGATATCGCCATCGTTGGGAAGCTGGATGGGCGGGCTCACCAGATAGTTCATCATGTTGGGATTGTAGCTGCCCTGGGCGTTTTGGCATTGCATCATGTGGGTGGGTGACGGAGCGGTGGGGTCTGTGCCAATGGACCAGATATCGCCGCCCACGGGCACAAGACTGCTCATGGTCATTTGGCCGTCGTCGGTGCCGTTATTGGTATAGCCGCCGAAGGAGATGTCGTCAACCATCACGCCGAAGAGGGCAAGGTTGTCGCCGGTCGAATAAGCCGGGTCGGAGGCAAAGGCGAAACGGATCTTGACGCTCTGGCCAACGTAGGCTGAAAGATCCACGCTAACAGGGGTCCAGGCAGTGTGCACGCCACCCCAGCCGGGAATTCCGACACCTTCGCCATGCTCAAAACCAAAGGCGTAGGAAGAGGTGAAGTCATAAACTGGAGTTGTAGGGGTCAGGACGGTCCACGTGGTACCGTTGTTGGTGGAGACGCGAACGTTGAAGGAGTCCCAACCGTTGTATTCGCCGGTTCCGCCCACGGATTCGAGGCCAGTGGCCATCTTGAAGGTGAGGGTGGCATTGCCGGACGCGATAGTGCGGGCCGGGGTGTCCAGAACCAGATACTGGTGGTCGTAATAACCGCCGATGTTGGATCCAGAGGCAAGGTCGGGGTCGCCCATCCACCAGACGTCGCCCTGGGCTCCGCCGTAGTTATGGATATGCCAGTTGTTGGGAGGGACGCTACCATCAAAGTGGGTCCATCCGGCAGCACCGTCTTCAAAGGTTTCCTGCCATGCCACCACTTCGTAGCGGCTGCCGTTGGCAAACATGGCTGCGACAATTGTCAGGGCCAGAATTACAAGCCATCTTTTTTTCATTGATCCTCCTTATGAATCAAGGGATAGTTTATCTATGCAATAACAACTGATCTGCGTTTCCTGTCAATCAGTTTTTTCATTGATGTTACCATAAAAGCAAGTTTCATTCCATTGGCAGGAACATATTATCAACCCAACCCATTTGCAGATATGGCGTTATGAAACGCTTTACGTGTACTGCAGCCGGTAGAGGTCATAGTAGAGGCCTTTTTGGTCCAAAAGATCAAAATGTGAGCCTTCCTCCACGATTTCGCCTTTGTGCAGAACGATGATCCGGTCGGCGTGCTGGATGGTGGAAAGGCGGTGGGCGATGATGATTGAGGAGCGGTTGACGATCAGTTTGGCCAAGGCGTCCTGGATCAGCAGTTCGGTTTCAGTGTCGATATTGGAGGTCGCCTCGTCCAGGATAAAGATGGAGGGATCGTAAGCCAGCACGCGTGCGAAAGCTATTAACTGCCGCTGCCCGGTGGAGAGGGTGGCGCCACGTTCCATAACCGGTTCGTCATAACCCTCGGGCAACTTGCTGATGAATTTATCCGCGTTCACATACTTGGCCACCTGGATGATTTGCTCGCGGCTGAGCGCGGTGTTGTTAAGGGCTATATTGTCCCTGATGTTTCCGCTGAAGATGAACACGTCCTGCTGAACGATGCCCACGTTTCTGCGCAGGTCTGCCAAAGCGTAGGAGGAGAGCGGCTTCCCATCCAGCAGGATTTCTCCTTTTTGGAAAGGGTACATGCCCAAGACAAGGTTTACGATGGATGTCTTGCCGCTACCGGTGTGGCCCACCAGCGCTATCTTTTCGCCGGGCTTGATCTTGAAACTCACGTCTTTCAGCACCCATTCGCCCGGATTGTAAGCCAGCCAGACGTTTTGGAACTCGATTTCGCCTTTCAGCTTCACGTCGCAGGCCAGGTCGTCGCGGTATTCCTCCGGTTCCTGGTCCATGAGGTCAAAAATGCGCTCTGCGCCTGCCAAAGCACCCTGCAGCACGTTGAATTTTTCCGAGAAATCGTTGATGGGCTGAAACAGTTTGGTGATGTACTGCGTGAAGGCCATCAGCAGGCCGATGGTGATGGCGTTTCGCAGGATTTGCCCGCCGCCGTACCAGATGATCAGGGCCACCGCGATCTGGCTGCTCACGTGGATGATGGGCCGGAAGAAGGCGAAGAGCTTCATCTGCTTCAGCGAAGTGTTGAAGTATTCCAGGTTGATGCGTGAAAACTCATCCCGCTTGTGGAAATACTGGTTAAAGAGCTGGATGATTTTCTGCCCGCTGATATGTTCTGCCAGGGTGGCGTTCAACGCTGCCAATTGCTTGCGCACCTCGCGGTAAAGCACCCGGGTGCGTTTGCGGAATTCACGGATTACCCAGATCACCCCGGGCAGGATGGCGAAGCTGATCAGCGCCAGTTCCCAGTCCAGAAACAGCATCAGCACAACGATGGCAATGATCATCAGCACGTCCTGGAACAGCGTAATCACCCCCGAAGAGAGCATCTCGTCGATGGCGCGGATGTCGTTGGTGACGCGGGTGACCAGGCGTCCGACGGGGTTTTTGTCGAAATACTGCACCGGCATGCGCTGCAGGTGGGCAAAAACGTCATGGCGCATGTCGTTCATCGCTTTCTGGGAAAAGGTGGTGGTAATAACCATCTGGGAATACCCCGCCACAAAGCGCATTAGGCTGATTCCAAAGAAGGCCAGCGCCAGCCAGATGAGGCTGTGAGCCGCTTCACTGCGGACTTGGAAGCGTTCCTTTCCCGGGATTTTATTAAGCTGCTCGCGCTCCAGGGCGATTTGGCCGTTTCCCAGCCTGAACCAGCCTTGCAATCCTCCTTTGCCGCCTTGCGGAGCGCTGATTTCCGGCAGATATTTATTCAGGATGGCCACGTTGGAGACTTTGTCCTTAATCAGATACACCTTTGCCCCGGCAAGGATGTTGCGCCGGTTGAGGTCATCCACATCCTGGCGGTTGATTTTGTTCATTTCCCTGCTTGGTATCACCAGGAAGTATTTGCCGCTGTGTGAGAGTTTCTTCAGTTTCAGTAGTTCGTATTTGGCCAGAAAGGCGTCCGTCTCAGCTTCGCTGTTGAAAATGGCTATGTTTTTGTCGGAAACGATATAATCGTCGATGGCGTGTTGCTGGATAAGGGGCTGCACCAGTTCTGCCCCGGCCACCACCATCAGGATGAGGAACGAGATAACCACCCATTTCATGTATGGCAACAGGTAGCGCAACATCCTCCTGTAAAGGTGTTTGTCGAAAACCCTGTTCTTGAGGTCGTCTTCCGCGAAACCGCCGCCGCGTCCGCCGCGCATCATAACTCCTCCCCTTCCAGACGGGCCCGGATGCGTTGTTTTTCGTAGAGGTCATGATACAGGCCGCCCAGGGCTACCAGTTCGTCATGAGTGCCGCTTTCGGTGATTTTGCCGTCACCTAGGACGATGATGCGGTCGGCATGCTGGATTGAAGAGATGCGGTGGGCGATGATGATGGTGGTCTTGCCTTTGCGGGTCTCGATAAGTTTTTCCAGGATAAAGCGCTCGGTTTTGGTGTCCACAGCGGAGAGGGCGTCGTCCAGGATCAGGATTTCGGGATTGGTAAGCAGCGCCCTGGCGATGGCGACGCGTTGTTTCTGGCCTCCGGAGAGGGTTACGCCGCGTTCACCGATCACTGTGTCGAATTTGTTTTCAAATTCCATGACCTCATCGTGTATCTGGGCCAGCCTGGCTGCTTCCAAAACCTGTTCAGTGCTTGTTTCCGGGCTCCCAAGCCGGATGTTGTTGGAGATGCTGTCCGAAAAGAGGAAGATGTCCTGGGGGACCAGCACCATGTCGCGCCTCAGCACATTCAGCGGAATCCGGTGCAGCGGGTGCCCGTCAATGAGGATGCTGCCTTTGGGAGGTTCGTAGATGCGCCCCAGCAGCTCTATTAAAGTAGTTTTGCCGCAGCCTGTGGGGCCCACGACGGCCAGGGTTTTGCCGTCGGAGACCGAGGTGCTGATACCGTCGAAGATCAGGGGCAGATTATCACCGTAGCGAAAGCTGAGGTCGCGGATTTCGATGTTGCCCTGCAGGGATTTGATGGCAGGGTCGGCCTCGCTGTCGTCGATTTCCGGGGCGGTCTGGAAAATCTCGTTCAGCCGCTTCAGCGAGGCGGTGCCACGCTGGTACATGTCAACGATCCAGCCGATGGCTATCATCGGCCAGACCAGCATTCCCAGATACTGGAAGAAGGCTATGAACTGCCCGATGGTGATGTCGCCGCGGATGGCTGCGCGACCGCCAAAGAAAAGGGTTATCACCATCGAAAGACTGATCACCAGGCTCTGGAAGGGGTGGAAAAAGCCGGCGATTTTAGCCATGCGGATATTTTCCTGCACAAACTGCCAGGAAACCTCATCCACTTTCTCCAGCTCGGATTTTTCCTGGCCAAAGGCTTTCACGATGCGAATCCCGGAGATGCTTTCCTGGATGGCCCCGGAGAGCGTGGCGAAGCTTTTCTGCACCCGAAAGAAGCTTTTGTGCATCTTCTTGCCGAAAATCGTGATGGTGATGGTCAGGATAGGCATCGGCAGCACCGCCAAACCGGTCAGGCGCCAGTCTATCGAGCCCATGAAGCTGAAGCTGGCGATCGTCATCAGCACGATGTCCATTCCCGCGATAAGCCCCATGCCAAAGAGCATCCTCACGGCGTTCAGGTCGTTGGTTGCATAGGCCATCAGGTCGCCGATCTTACTGCGGTTAAAAAAGTTCTGAGAAAGCCTCAGTAGATGGTTGTAAAAATCCTGCCGCAGATGCTTTTCGATCCTGAAGGCATTGCCGATGATCAAAACCCTCCAGAAATAGCGCAGTATCATCACTGCCAAAGCCAGCCCGATGATGATTAGCGCCACCCAAATCAGCCCTGTGGAGGTGATTCTCCGCTCCTGGATGCTGTCGATGGCGTATTGCATCACCCGGGGGGTGATAAGCTGCACAATATCCACCAGGATCAGCATCACTATGCCCCCGGCTATTCTTCCATAACTCTTCTTCAGATATGGAAGAACGGCGTCAAAAGTGCGCATTAGTTCTCCCTATTGATATTCTCAACGCAAACCGAAAACCCCCTACTGTTCTGTTTTGGAGAGCTTTCCACTTTCCGTTGACAACACCGGATAGTGCGCGCCAAACTCCCCCGCAGTCCCATTTTGTCAATATAAAAAAGACCTTTGCGTAATGCCAAGCAATTAACTCTCCGGAATTGACTCGTGGCAGTTATCCACATTTCTCCGAAAAATCCCCAGCATGAAATGTGTAAAAGCTCAGTTATTTGCCTATTACCTTTCTAATACTATCGGTTCTAGCAAGTTTTTTCACATTCAGAGCGTCCTCTGGATTTGGCGCTTGACAGAAAGCCGTCCCCGACAAGCATGAGCGCAAATCTCCTCTAAGGACGTGACGATGAACGAACGACCCTCATGGCAGCAATATTTCATGCAAATGGCGATCCTGGCTTCCTCGCGCAGCACCTGTTTGCGAAGGCAGGTTGGGGCTGTGCTGGTGAAGGAAAACCAAATCCTTTCCACCGGCTACAACGGCAGCCCAAAAGGCGTGCGTCACTGTTCTGAAACCGGCTGCCTGCGCCTCCAGAACAAGGTTCCCTCCGGCCAGCAGCATGAGCTTTGCCGCGGCCTACACGCCGAACAGAACGCCATCATACAGGCCGGCCTGAACGGCTCCAGCGCCCGCGGAGCCACGCTTTACTGCACACATCAGCCCTGTAGCATCTGCGCCAGGATGATCATCAACGCAGAAATCGTTACCGTTTACATCTCCAACACCTATCCAGACGCCCTTGCGGAGCAGTTGTTGGCGGAAGCCGGGGTGGAATTGATCCATTTCGACATGGAGAGCGGCAAAATGAAGAAGCTGCTCTAACGTTCAAGCATTTCAATATCCGCGACCTCGTCGTCACCTCCGTTCTTCTCGGAGTCGCAACCCTCATCTTGTTAAAGGCTTAGGCTGGCCCATAAAGGCAGTTTCTCCGCTGCATCAGCTGATTTGTAACTTGCTTTTCACCATCCAAAGTAAATATTCAACTATTATTACCCATTATACTTAGAGGTTTACGACAGGTCCTGAATGCCAATCCAGGAGGTATCCTGCGGCCTTCGTCCTTTGCCCCATCCCTTTCACATCCCATTCACTTCCCGCAGAGTTCCCGTTTGAGAGGCGGGAACTCTGCGGGAGGCGGTCAGGAGGCGGATGGGATAGGGCAAAGGACGGGTCAGGGAGGAAAAGCCGGAATGCTTATGCAGAAAGGGTTTGGGTGTGCTCCCGGATAGCGGAATGCTCATCTGGAAAGGGTTTTCGCAGGTAGCGGTCAGCGCAAAACCAGGAAGCGACAGGTTTCCGAGCTTTCTAGTGTCTCAATCCGAAGGAAGTAGAGGCCATTGGGCAGGCGCTCACCGTGTGCATTCACCAGCGGCAATTCCAGTTTGTCCGCTTCTTGGGCGAGGTTGGGATGGATTTCCTCACGCAGCAGTTGTCCGCGTAGATTGAAAATCAGCAGTCGAACAGGCCCTTTCGGGATAATGCCAAGATTGACCCAAGCCTTGTCCTGAACAGGATTTGGGCATACCCGCGGAGAAGGGGCAGCGGGCAGCAATGGCTCGCTCGCTGCGGAACTCGCGGAGTGGTCAAAAGTGAAGTTGACTCCAAGGTAAGGGTTCGCGTCCGGAGGAAGCTCAACGCTTTTGGGCAAACCTTCGCTGGTCCAGGTGAAAATACCATTCCGGTAATCCACGGAAGCGCCGGTGGCAGAGAAAGTGAGGTTCAGAGCAAAAGTGTCAGGCTCACTCCAGGCGCCGCCGACAAATTCCCTATGGATAATGGAACTGACCACCTGGCTGTCGTTTAAGTAGGGAAATGGCGGCAGCTCCGTGATTTCGCTGGAATAGCGCCAGGGCACGTAGCTGCTATACTTTTCAAACTGATAGCCGTCCGGGACAGCCTGGTTGCCATAAACGTAGGCATAGCTGTGGCGGGGCGTCCAGTTCAGCGAATCTACAGAACTGCTTACGGTTTCCAGCAAACGCCGTCCCCTGGCGTCTAAAGAGTATTCGTGCTTCCAGTATTCCAGAGGCCAGTTGACCCGGCGGATTTTCCGGACCAGGAGCATGTCGTCATTGTAGAAATAGTTGATTTGTATCTGGGCAAAGGCGGCCCAGGGATTTTCCGTGTATCGGTCCTCCAAGTAATAGCCGCTGTTGCTGATACGGCTCACGCGGTAGCCGTTGCCGTTGGTGTGGTCATAGCCGGGGGAGCGGATCAACACTTCATCCGAGGCGTAATTCACCAGCCCCAGGAACACGAAGGTGTTGTCGTAATGGTATTCTGAGTCCGGGTCCGCCCAAAGGTCTGATTGCCAGCGGACAAAGCTTATCCTGAGCGGTTCCAGGGGGTCGGAAAAATAGCTGTAACGCTCCAGAGAGATCCAGTCCGGACCGCCTTCCCCACTGCCGGAACTGTGGAACTGCAGTCCCCTAAGGAAAAAGAACTCCGGCTGCGCCCAAGCCAGCCCGGACAGCAGGCAGAACAGCAGCAGGAATATCCTGCGTGGATTGGCGATTTCGGGCATGTTCAGCTCCCATCAGGGCCTTTCGGCCTGTCCGTGGGTTATTTTATCAGGCTGACCTTCCTCACCAGGGTTTTTCCGGCGTATCCCATCTTCAGCAAATAGATGCCGTCGGCGAGCGGGTTTCCGCTGTCATCACGGCCTTCGAGTGTAAAGCTGTGGATGCCTGAATCCTTTTCCCCGGCATGGATCCGGCGCAGAGCCTGGCCGCGAAGGCTGTATAGAACAAGGCTGAGCGGGCCTTTGGCAGGCAGTGAGATTCGCAGGGAAGCGGAGGCGCTGAACGGATTGGGCCAGATTTCCAGAGCCGCGGAAGCGGGCGGGGTGACGGGATCGTCAACCGGCGTGAGGTCAATGAGTTCCGGGATGATTTCCTGCAAAAAGGCCCTGACGCCGAAAGCTTGAGCGAAATAGAGCGGAAAACCAAAAAGGACGAACACGGAGCCTGTATCCGGATCGCCGCTGCGCAAAGCCACGCAAGCGCCGTTGCCCTGTGCCGTGGGAAGCATGTTCGCGGTGTAGATGGGGTCGGCAACCTTGTTGAAAGTGTAAATGTATGGCAACATGCCGTTCCAGGCAGGGATCAGCTTTTCCGGGTCGATGTTGAGCGTCGCGTAGGAACTGGACTGGGCACTGATCAGGCTGGGTGAATTGTCATAGATGAGCTCGATGATTCCGCCGAAGCGGTTAAGGAAGCTTGCTGACAGCACGGAAGCGGTTTTCCAGCCGGAAAGGATCAGCTTTCCGCCGCCGTGGAGGTAGCCGCCGAGTGTGTTCTGATGGTCTATCAACTGGTTTTGGGAAAAGTCATCCGCGTGCCAGAGCAGCAGTCTGTACTGTCCCAAAACATCCAGCGGGGGAAGGCCCTGGGTGGCTACATCCCAGTCGTCGTGTGGGATGGGGTGCAGCACCGTGTCGTAAAAGTCATCCACCATCTGGTCGTCGGGGTTGATGCTGGCGCCGTTGCCGTCGCGGGTTTCATCCACCACCAGGAGATTGTGGGAAAAGCTGAAAGACACCGGAGTGGCCGAGACCGGAGAGGACATTTTACTGATCCAGCCGCCTGTGTCCACAGCCGACAAGGCGTATTCGTAGCAAACGCCGTTTTGAGCGGTGAAGTCAGTGAAGCTGAGGCTTGAGATCGGCTCCGGATTGAGGAGCAGCCAGTCTTCCGAACCGCCAGACACACGCCGATATATGTTATAGCCAAGGCTGCCGTCATTCAGGAAAGAATCCCAAGCCAGGAGCACGGAAGAGTTGGAGGGCAGGCATTCCGCCAAAGCGGGGCTGAGTTCTGTGATGCCTCTCAGCAAAGTCCAATTGTGGTAATTGGGCGTGAGCACGGTGTTCGGTGTCAATTCAGGCCAGAAGTGATTTAGTGTCCCTTCGGGGGATGCCTTCACCAGAAGGGAATCGGTGAAAGCTCCGTCGACAAAGCGGAAAGGCACATCGATATGGAATGGGGTTGATGTGTTGGAAACGGTTTTGGCGATAATTTTCAGAGGGGAATTGCAGACAGGGTTGTTCCAGACGCTGTAGTCCAGAGAGGGAATGCCGGCGCTGTAAATCCACTGGTTGAAAAACTGGCTGAGGTCCTGCCCGCTGATGTTCTGTGCCATGGCCTGGAATTCCGGGGTGATGGCGTTTCCGTATTTATAGGTGTTGAACCAGGATTGGAGCAATTGGAAGAACTGGGCGTCGCCCAGCCTGAGGCGTAGCATATGGAGCACGGATGCCGCTTTTTCGTAGGAAGGAGGGGCGAAGTAGTTGTTGAAAGACGGATTGTAGATGGTTTGCGGGCTGCTGCCCTCCCAGTTTATGTAATACTGGTGGTAATAGTTGGCCACATAATCGCAGGCGGCTTGCCAGCCCTCGGTTTTGTCGGTCCAGAGATGTTCGGAGTAGGTTGCGAAGCCCTCTGAAAGCCAGACATCGGCGAAAGTGAGGAAAGAAACGGCGTTGCCAAACCATTGGTGGGCAAGCTCATGGGCGATTATCAATTCGTGAGCACCGGTTCCGGTGATGATGTAACTGCCCAAGGTGGTCATGGTTTGGTGTTCCATGGCGCCGTAGGTGCTCATGTTCACCACCGTGTTGCCATATTTTTCAAAGGGATAGGGTCCGAAGACCTGGGAAAAATAGTCAATCATGTCCGGCAGGTTGGCGAAGTCTGTCAGGGCATTGTTGTGTTGGTTTTGCATCACGAAATTCTGGATGGGCAGGTCGCCGGCGTTTTGATTTATCTCAACATAAGGGCCGCAGGTGACGCAAACCAGATAAGTGGTCATTGGATGTGAGCCGGTCCAGTAAGTTGTGGCGGTGCCGTCGCCGTGGTCCACGATGGATGCGCGGATGCCGTTGGCAGCCACTTTCCAGTCGCTGCGCAGGGTAACGCTCAAATTGACGACGGCCTTGTCCCAAGGATGATCGTAACAGGGCCACCAATAGCGGGCCGCATCAGGATCGGAGATAGTGAACACGGTGTTGGCATTGAAGATCATGCCGATATGGTAAACGTTAGGTGAAAGCTGTGGATTGCCTGAATAGAAGACCTGGGTGGTGAAAGTCTGGCCTGACGGGATATTCAGACTGATGTTTATGATTCCCCCGCTGTGGGTGTAGGAGGCAGGATTTCCGTTGACCAGCACTTGACTGACGCTGAGCCCCACCAGATTGTAAGGAATGGAAGTTAGGTTCTGCTCCGCGAGCACTGTGGCGAGCACGTTTCCGCTGATGTGCTGGGCAGTGTGGTTTATATTCAAGGTAAGGTCGTAGGATAGCACATCGAATCCTGTGAGGGAATCGGCGCGGGCTTCAAAACTCCGGCCGGAAGCGGCAGCCCAGGGTTTGCGGGCCAGCGCGGGCTCCGCCCAGGCGCAGACAGCCAAGGCCAGAATCAAAACGGCAAACAAAGCCGGACTAAGTTTCATTTCTGATCTCCTTACCCAAAATGGTTTGGGCACTGCCCCAAAGTCATGCAATAAAGTTTCCAAAACGGTAGATTTCTGTCAATAACAGCCTGATAGGGACCAGAGATGGCGAGGTAGCAAAAAAATCTCTTTACGAAAAAGCGGCCTTGCCAGAAATAGGCGTCAATTCCCAAGGGAGGAGAAATGCACATTTTCAAAAGGTGCCTGGTGCCCTGCCTGATGCTGTTGATCAGCTGTGGCAGCCTGTTCGCGGCAGGCGAAACTATCTACGATATCATCGTGCGCGGAAACAAGGCGGTCTCACCCCAGATGGTGACCACCGCCATCACCCTGCGCACAGGCGATCTGCTCAATCCGGAGGAAGTCGCCCGTTCCATCCGGCAGCTCTACAAGATGCGGATGTTTTCGGATGTCCGGATCTCCACAGAGCCCTACCGGACAGGCGTGAACCTAATCGTGGACGTGGTGGAAAACCCGGTGCTGGCTATCATAGAATATGAGGGAATGAAAGCAGTTAAAAAGGAAAAGCTGGACGAACTGGTAACAGTGCGCGTCGGCTCTTTCTGGAGCGACTTTCAGAAGCACGAACTGGTAAGCAAGTTAACCGCGGAATACAATAGCAAAGGTTACAACAATGCCAAGGTGATGCTGGACGAGCAGACGGACGCTGAAGGCAAGATAAGGGTGAAGGTGAGCGTGGTGGAGAGCGGACGCCTGGCTATAAACGCCGTGACCTTTGTGGGAAACGAGAATATTGAAGATAGCGCCCTGCTGAAACGAATGAAAACCAAACCCGCGAACCTCTTTCGCTCCGGGCGCTTCGAACAGGATAAATTTGACCAGGACCTGATCAAACTGGCTGACTATTACAAGAAGAACGGCTATATTGACGTGATAGTTGGACCGCACGAACTTATCTCCACCGGAGAGAAAACCCAGGAACTTGTGATCAACATCACCGAAGGCAAGAGATACACTTTCTCCGGAATCACAGTGACAGGCAATGAGCATTTCACCACCGAGAAACTGCAGGAAACCTTTACCTTGAAAGTTGACGAACCCTTCGACCAGACCAAGTTTGACGAACAACTGAACAAGATCTATTCACTCTATTATGACGAAGGCTTCATATACATAGGGATCGACCAGGAAATACAGAGGGCCGACAGCACTCTGACCATAGTTCTGAACGTGAAGGAAGGTGCCCGGGCCCGCATCCGCCAAATCCACATCACAGGAAACGAGCGCACCAAGGATAAGGTGCTGCTCCGGGAACTGGAAATCGCGCCGGGGGATTATTTCCGCCAGAGCCAGGTGATTCGCAGCCAGCAGAACATCTACAACCTGGGCTTCTTCGAGCCTGACATCCGGCTGGACTACACTCCCATAAACGCTAACGGAGACATCGACCTCCAAATCGACGTGATTGACAAATCCGCCGGCTCTGCCAACGGAGGAGTGGGCTATAACAGCCAGGACGGCTTTGTGGGCCAGCTTTCGCTTTCCATGAACAACATCATGGGCAACAACTGGTCGAGCAGCCTGGCCTGGGAGTTCGGAGGCAAAACCCAGGATTTTCAGTTCAGCTTCACCAATCCCAATCTGATGGACACCGACATTCTGCTTGGGTCGTCGATCTATTACACAACCAAGGACTGGAGCTCCTTTTACTACAAGATTTTCACCCGGGGCGCGAGCATTAGGCTGGGCCAGTATTTGCCCTGGGTTGACCGAACCAGGCTGGTAGCGGGTTATTCACTCTATTCTAAGAAATACGAGATCACCAACCATAGCATGATCGATCCCTTCACCAATGCCACTCTGGTGGAACTGGACACCCTGGGCTGGCGCTATACCAGCGCTGTGAGCGCCACCGTGAGCCGGGACACCCGCAACAATATCTATTTCCCTTCCCGCGGCACGCAGATGACTCTGTTTTCGGAACTTGCCGGCGGCTTGCTGGGAGGAAACTTCGATTATTTCAAACAAATTGCCCAAGTGAACTGGTACATGGAACTCTGGTATAAGCTGACCCTGCGCACCAAGTGGCGCTTTGGCTACATCACCCCCTACGGTTCTTCCACAGACGCTCCGCCAGACGAAAAATTCTATCTGGGAGGCACCGGGGTTGACGGCATTCGCGGCTACCCCGACCGCCGGATCGGGGTTGACGAGGACGGGGACGGAGAGATGGATACTGGCGGAACCCGAGAAATCATCTTTTCCACTGAACTGGGCTATCCCATCGGTAGCGACCAGATCATCGGACTGGTTTTCTTCGACGCCGGCGATTGCTATAATAAGCTTCGCGACTTCAATTTCCTCAAGTTCAAGAAGGGCGTGGGGGCGGGTGTCCGCATCCAGAGCCCCTTTGGCCTGATCGGATTCGACTATGCCTACAACCTTGACAAAGGCACTTGGGAACCGCATCTCCAGTTTGGCACTACCTTCTGAATGAAATACAAACATCTTTTCGGCCCGGTCCATTCCCGCCGGTTGGGATATTCCCTCGGCGTGGACCTGGTTCCCTTCAAATACTGTCCGTTGAGCTGCGTCTATTGCGAGGTTCAGATAACTGACCACCTCACCTTGAAACGCCGGGAGTTCTTTCCTCTGGAAGAGATCACCGCTGAACTGGTGGATTTTCTGAAAACAAAGCCGGAACTGGATTACATCACCTTTTCCGGTGCTGGTGAACCCACGCTTTACAGCCGCATCGGCGAAATCGTGCGCTTTGTTAAGGGCGAATATCCAGAGTACAAACTGGCTCTGCTCACCAACGGGACTCTGCTGAACGATGCCGCCCTGCGGCAGGAAATCCTGCCCTGCGACCTCATCCTGCCATCCCTCGACGCCTGCCACCAGCAGACTTTCAGGATAATCAACCAACCCCATCCAGCCCTAACGGCTGAAGGGTTGGTGGAAGCCCTAACCTTGCTTCGGGAAGATTACAAAGGCCTGATCTGGCTGGAGGTCTTCATCATCGCGGGGGTCAACGATTCCGAGGATGAGATGGCCTGCCTTTGCGGAGCGATAGACAAGATCCGGCCGGATTTGGTTCAGATCAATTCTCTGGACCGCCCCGGCGCGGAAGCCTGGGTTAAAGCGGCGGGAGATGAAGTCCTGACTAAGGTTTTAAACTATTTCAGCGCCCGGCTGGACATGCCTGTGGAAATCATCGCCAAAGCGCAGCAGGAAATAGCGGTTCCGCCTGTGCCGGAAGATATTGAAGCAACAATCTCTGCCACACTCAAGCGGCGTCCTTCCACCGCGGAAGACCTCTCCGTCACTCTGGGACTGCACATCAACGAAATCAGCAAGTATCTGCGCCAGTTGAACTCTGAGCATAAAATCAGCGTCAGGCGCGAACAAAGGGGAATCTTTTACTCATGGAAGCAATGACCACGGCGATAGTTACCGCCGCCGGCTCAGGCAGCCGCATGGGTGGAAACGTGCGCAAACAATGGCTGCGTCTGGGCGGTATTCCCATCCTCATTCACACCTTGCAAAAGTTTTTCAACTCAGCCCAAGTGGACAACATCATCGTAACCGCCCCCGAAGAGGAACTTGGCTACTGCGAAGAATTGATTCGCGAATACTTTGAGGACTCCGTGAAGCCCTGGCTGGTGGTTTGCGGCGGTATCGAGAGGCAGGACAGCGTGTTCTGCGCCCTGCAAAACTGCCCGACAGAAACGGAATTCGTGCTCATCCACGATGCCGTGCGCCCCTTCATCACGGAAGACCTGATCGAAGAACTGCTGAAAATCGTGCAAAAGGACAAGGCCGTTATCCCCGTTGCCAGGCTAAAAAACACCATCAAGAGCATAAAAGGCGATTATATTGAACAAACCATTCCCCGTCACAACCTGGTGCAGGTATTCACGCCTCAGGTTTTTGCCTACCGGTTGATCCTGGCTGCCTATGAGCGCGCCTACCAGGAAGGCTATGTGAGCACTGATGATTCCGCTTTGGTGGAACACAACGGAGGCAAGGTTCGCTATAAATTCTGTTCAGACCTGAATCTGAAAATCACCGACGAAGTGGATCTGTTCTTCGCCCGGCAGATCTTGGACAACAATCTTATCTAAAGGAAGTAATTATGCCACGCTTTTTTAAGCTTTATAATAATGCCCTGCGCAAGCTTGCGGGCTGTTTCAAGGACATCCGGTTGCCGCTGCCCATCCTGGGATTGGGTTGCGGAGTTCTGGGCCTGGCGTTGCCCAAAACCACTCTGAAACTGGGAGAATACGCTTCTCAACTGCTGCGGGCTTTGGAATACCGGGGTTTTGATTCCACCGGCGCAGCGTTCCAGGGTGAGGATGAAAACATCGTTCTGCTCAAGGATGTGGGAGCTCCCAGCACCTTGGTGAAGACCCTCGGGATCGAGAAGCAGAGTGGAAAAATGTTCTGCGGACAGGTGCGCTGGGCTACCTTCGGCAATGTGGACAAGATCAACGCCCAACCCCATGAGGTGAAATGCAAACGCCATATCTACGGCGCCCACAACGGAAACATTACCAACACCCGTGAACTCAAGATCTGGCTTAGCAAAGAAGGCCACACAGTACTTTCGGACAACGATGGCGAGATGCTGGTGCACAGCGTGGAGCACTTTTTCGATATCGAGATGGACAAAGCCGGCAATCCCGAGGATGCGGAACTCCGCAAAGCCTGCATGCGCCGGGCCATCATTAGCACAGCGGAAAGAATCGTTGGTTCCTACGCCGCGGTGGTGGTGGATCCCAAAACCCAGACTATGTGGGCCATCAAAGCCGGCAGCAGTCTCTATTTCGGGGTGGGCGAGCTTGACGGTGAACCCTTCAAACTGGCTTCTTCCGATCTCACCGCGGTTCTGCGCTATACCAAGATGCTGGTGAACCTGCGCGATGGCGAGTTTGTGGAATACACCTCCGCGGATTACAAGGTTTACGCGCAAAAGAAACTCCGCTTCAAACGTGTGAACGCACCCGATGAAACCTACGTGGCCGGTGACCTGATCGATACCAAGCCGGTGCTTTCCAAGCTTCGCGCCGAAGACGTGGAACTACAGCCAGAATTTGAATACTTCATGGAGCAGGAGATTTTCGCCCAGGTGGAATCCACCGGCAAGCTGGTGAAGCTGTTTCAAGGCGGATCGAATTCTGGCAAACGCATGCTGGAACTCATCGGCCAAGAAAATCTGGATGAACTGCTCAATTCCAAGCTGAAAGAGATCTTGGACTGCCATGATTTTGACCAACGGAACATGGTCTTTGATGCCCTGCTTGCTTCCAGTGAGTTTACGAATTTCTTCGAAACAGCCCAAGCCAATTACCGCGCTATTTTTGAGGTTGCCGTTCAGGAGGATTTTGAAAAGAAGTACTTCTTTTCCAACGACAAAAACACCCTCATCGACCTGATCGGCCCGGAGTATGACATTCGGCGGCTTATCCTGGCCAAGGCTTTCGACGCGGTTTCCGAAAGCCACAGCGTACAGGAATTCGAGCTCAGCGTGCAGGGATTTCTGGACCGGGTGAAAAACACCATAATCAACAGCCGCAATGCCTATTCCATCGCCTGCGGCACCAGTTACAACGCCACCAAGGTCGGCGCCCTCTTTTTCAACGAAATCGCCAAAGTGGAGATCATACCCATCCTTCCGGGCGATTTCCGCGGCGGATATTCCCAATGCATAAAGGATAACGACCTCATCATCGGAGTCTCCCAATCCGGTGAGACCAAAGACCTTATCGACATCTTCAACGACATTGAGGCCAGCAACGTGAAAACTTCCCAAGTGGTGTTGGTGAATAACCTGAACTCCACCTTGGGATTGGAAAAAGGCGACCTCGCCATCCAAATCCTCTGCGGACCAGAAATCGCAGTGCCCGCCACCAAGAGCTTCATGAACCAGATCACCCTGATTTACTATCTGGCCATTCGCACCGCCAGGATGAAACTTGAGGAAGGACTGGATTGCGAAACCGAAGAACAGCGCCGGAAACAACTAGCCAGCCTTAAAGCCCGGGAACAGACGCTGCAGCAGATTCCCTTCCTGATCAAGGAAACCCTGGAAAACACATCCGATATCGTTGACTCCATCGCAGCTCAGATATATATGGAACCTTCGATGCACATCCTGGCCACCAAGATCAGCGGCGTGGCGATGGAAGGAGCCCTCAAAATCCGCGAAACCGTTCTCAATCACGCTGAGGGACGCGAAGCTTCGGAATTCAAACACGGCCCGAACACCATCATCGGAAAGAACACAGTTTACGGATTCAAGCACCTGCGCAGCTTCATGCGAGCTTTAAGCGGCGTGGTGGAAAACCTGTACATCAAGGCCGAAGAGCAGAATATCAGCCGCAGGGAAACCCGGGCCATCAACAACGCCCTGGTGAACTATATCTTCACCGGCAATATGCCTTTCAATCTGTCGCCTGAGGCAGACAAGCTATTCCGCGCCACGGTTGAAGGACACAATTTCTTCGATTCCCTCTACCGCAACTATCCGCTTATCTATGTCACCGGTCCAGACCCGCGGGACGTGAATCTCACTATTTCTCAGATAAATACACACAAGATTCGTGGCGCCAACACCTATGTGATCGCCGAGGAAGACGAACGCCTGCTGAAAAACGCCAGCGATAATCCCCGTGAGGGAGGCCGCTACGGCTGGGGCTACGTGATGCTTCCCAAGACCGGGGACAGCCTTCTCACCTGCTTTTCAGCCACCGTGGCACTGCAAATGCTTGCCCTCAAGATGAGCCTCCGCAAGATGAAGAAGCTGGACAAGCTGAACATTCAGGACCACGGAGTGCATCCGGATGTGCCAAAAAACGTGTCCAAATCAATAACGGTGGATTGAGCCATGTTCCGCGTTGGCCAAGGTTACGATGTTCACACCATGGCGCCGGGACGCAAACTCATCCTTGGCGGAGTGCGGATTCCTTTTCATCTTGGGCTGCTGGGTCATTCCGATGCCGACGTGCTGGTTCACGCCGTGATCGACGCCCTGCTGGGAGCCCTGGCCCTGGGTGACATCGGCTCGCATTTTCCAGATACTGACCCCGCCTTTGCCGGTGCCGACAGCCGTGACTTGCTGCGCCGCGTTTTCGCCATGGTGCGTGAACGCGGCTGGGCGCTGACCAATCTCGACTGCACCGTTTGCGCCGAACGCCCCAAGCTAAGCCCCTACATAGAAGACATACGGGACAACCTGGCTTTGGACCTGAATACCAGCCGGGACAACGTGAGTGTGAAAGCCACCACTGAAGAGGGTTTGGGCGTTTCGGGCGGTGGTGCCGGGATGGCGGCGCACTGCACACTGCTGCTGAAGCGCTCATGAAAGCGCCCGGAATCACAGGTTTCCATCACAACAGCAAAGCTACCCTGGCTACAGCCTTCGTCAGCGGAGGCTGAATCGTCACATCATTTATTTGCAAACCATGACTGGACCGGGCAATCAGCCACTCCCACTGCTGGAGCTTTACCAAGTCCTGTTAAGCCATAATGGCTGCCAAAACTGGTGGCCTGCCCAGACCCGGGATGAGGTCATCATCGGCGCCATCCTCACCCAAAGCGTGGCCTGGGGCAACGTTGAAAAGGCTTTGGTAGCGCTTGCCGGACAGGGCATCCTCACCCTGCGGGACATCCATCTGGCTGATTTGCAATTGCTTGCCACCCTCGTCCGCCCCACTCTCTACTACAATCAGAAGGCCCTGCGGCTCAAGGAGTTTGCCCGTTTTCTCGGTGATACCTGCGGTTTCGACCTGGATATCCTGTTCTCGGAGGAGCTGTCCTCCCTGCGTGCCAGGATGCTGTCCATCAAAGGGTTAGGTCCGGAAACGGTCGATTCGATACTGCTTTATGCTGGTGGCCTGCCCGTTTTCGTGGTCGATGCCTACACAAAAAGGCTATTGTCGCGTCTCGGCTATCCCATTGAAAAGTTGGATTACCATCAGCTTCAGGACTACATCTGCGCCCGGATTCCCGTGGAGGTGCCCCTCTACAACGATTTCCACGCCCAAATCGTCATCCACTGCAAAGACTTCTGCAAAAAGGTCCCGCTCTGCCCCGACTGTCCTTTGAGGACTGTATGTCCCTCAAAAACTTCCTGAATGCCCCCAGCTGAGCTGGTCCTTAGCCCTTTCTAATCTGCCCGCTTTGAACCACCCGCCCAATGCCCGCATCAGGTGCGGCCATCTTGCGGGAGGCGAGTGAGGACGGAACCAGCAGGCCTTAACCACCAAGCTTGCCCGGCCTTCGTTCCAGGCATGGCTTGTTAAGAGGCGGAAGAAGGCAGGAAAGTTGAACCAGGCGGGTCAGAAGCCTCCTTCATTGAGATTAAAAGGATTTCGGCTTGACAGAAAACCAGCCCGGCCCGAGCGTGCGAAAAAGCTATTGTGGAGGTTTCTTTGCGCACCCTCATCAATGTCCCTTTCAGTAAGGACCTGATCGAAGCTGCTTTAGGGCAGGTCACCGACGGCTGCATCCTGGTTTTTCCCACCCGCATCTCCGCATCCAAAGCCCGGAGGCGCTTCCTGGAAGGCTGGGCCTTGCAGGATTGCGATTTTGTGGCCATGGAGGACTTCAAAGCCGCTCTGCTGCTGCCCCCGCTACCGCGGATTAGTGATGACAAACGCCTGCTCTGCCTCTACCAGGCGCTGTCGGAGGAGGATCGCGCCTACTTCCACATCAACGGCTATTTCGACATCGTGGAGTGGGGAGGGAGTTTCTTCCAGTTTTTCGAGGAGCTGTGTGACGAAAGGGTGGACAGCCAAATCCTGCAGGACCTTCCCGGCCGTGCCCAGATGACGCTGCTGAACTGGCAGGAAGACTATCTGAACCGAGTTCTGGAGATTCGCGGTCGCTACCGGAACATATTGGAAGAATTGGACTTCAGCGATCCCATCTTCAGTTGGGAAGCTGCCGGCGTCCAGGTTCCTTATTCCGGCAGGAAAGTGGTTTTTGTGAACCAATATTATTACAGCGGGCTGGAAAAGGCGCTGCTGGACGCTTTGGAGCAAGCGGGGAACGAGGTTGTAGCGCTGGTTCAGTCCCAGGAGGAAAAAACCGGTGACCTGGAGCCGCCCCGAATCGAATTGGCCGACTTGAAGGGGGAGGATTTCAACATCCGCCATCTGGAAATCGTTGAATGCGAAAACGCTGAACAGATGGTTCTGGCCTTCCTCGCCAACCATGGCCAGGCCTGCGGGGAAGATGGTGAGGCGGTGATTGTGGACAGCCATTTCGGCCAAGCCCACTATCGTGACCTTTTCGATCCCGCCCGCTTTTCGTGTCCGCGCTCCGAAAGCATCGTTGGCAGCGGCATCTATCAGTTGCTGCTCGTTTTCCAAAAGCACCTGGAGGCGATGGAGGCCACTCTGGAAGGCGCTTTCCTGCCGCTGCGGCTCATTCTGGACGCCTGCGCGCAAGAGTCTTTTCTGCGCTATCACGGTCTGGCGGTTAAAGATAAGGCACCGCTTCTTGAAGAGCTGAGATACATGCTGCAAAAGGATATCCTCTATGTGGACAGGGACTTGCAGCTTTTGGACAAACTGCACCGCGAGCAAGGCTTTCCATATCTGGGAAACATCCTGCCGAAACATTTCGCCCTGCTTGGCCAACTGAGCTTGATAAGCAGGCCGCAAGACTTTATCGGCCTGGTTGACGCTCCCAATGGGCTGCGGATAAAAGACCTATGCCGTGAAGAAGAACTGCTGCACAGCGACATCCTGGATGTTTTCTACGAACGCCTGGCCAACTTCGCCAGCCTGGAAACCCTGGGCGTCGTGAATGATTGGAAGGGACTTTTCGGCTGTGAGGGAGCGAGTTTGGCCGCGGCGGTTCTGCAACTGTTCCTGGAATCCCTGGGCAGCGGCAAATTCAGCTTTCATCAGGCTTTGAAGGCTGAACCCCGGGTGGAGGTGAGCAACCTTTTGGACCTGAGAAATCTGCAGCATCACAGCGTTTACTTTTTCCACGCCATCGAAGGCGAAATACCCTCCAATCCAAGCCCGGTTTGGCTGCTTAACGAAAACCAACGTGCGCGCCTGGGCCTGAAAAGCTATCCCGACCTCCGTGAACGTGAGCGCTACTATTTTCTGCGCACCGTGCTAACCAGCCGGCGCTGCGTGATTTTCAGCTACCGGGACCAGGAAAACGACATCGAGCCTGGCAGCTTTGTCACGGAACTCGTGCAGGCCATGGCGGATGGCGCTCTGCCGGAACTGGCCAGGGATGGTATGGCAGTGAAGCCAACGCAGTTGGCGCCACGGATTTCCAAGCTCTATCTGGCTGGCCATGAGACGGTTACAGCCAACGCGGAGCGGCTGCCGGGGCTTGCCGACCAAGCTGTCTGCTGTGTTGCCAAGCCGTCTGGGGACTTTTTCACCCTGCCCTGTTCGCCTCCTGAGGATTTCGGCGCGGAAGGAATTGTCCGCACCAGTTATTACAGCTTGGCCATGTTCGGGAAAAACCCCTTCGCCTGGTATCTGGAGCATCTGCGCAAACTGCCGGAACTTGATTTGCGGCCTGAGGAAACCCTCACCCGCAAACTCTTTGGCAGCATCATGCACTCGTTTCTCTCGGCAGTGCTTCTGCCCCTGGCCAAAGAAGACGCCGACCTGCCCCGGCTGGAACGGGCTTTTTCCGATGCTAAGGGCTTGGCGGCGACGCTAAACAGAATTCTGAATGATCCCGACCAGCTCTACCTTTACAAGATACCGCAGAACTACAACCACGAATTCCTGGTCAGCATTATCTCAGACAACCTGGTCGAATCCATCCGGGTGTTCTATTATGAGTTTTTAAAGCCCCGGCTGCAAGGCGTTTCCTTCAAGCTCATCCCGGAAGAGAAATTCATGACCAAAGAGGAAAAAGAAGGCCGCAAGCTGGTCTGTGTGAACCACGCGGGCAAAGAATACTCTATCTGGATAAGTGGAAAGGCGGATTTGAGGGTGGAATGCCCCGAACTCAACTACATCGTGGATTTCAAAACTGGCAAAGGCGACGACGAGCAGCTTATCTTCTATGAGTGGCTGTACTATCTTCTGGATGAAGCCTGGTCGGCCAAGGAACTGCAATCCCTGTTCTGGCAGGTTTTTGATCAGAAAACCGGAGGCAGGAAGATCACGGACAAACGTCGCCAGGAATGGCGCGGGGAACAGGAAGAGAACTTGAAACAGATTCTGGAACAAGGATTTACCCTCGGTAAAAAAGCCGGGGACCGGGTGAAACTGGCCTCGGTGACCCGCGCTGACCTCTTCCGGGCGGACAAAGGAGCTGAAGAATGAGCCGGTTTTCCAGCAAGATCATCACCGCCAGCGCCGGCACGGGAAAAACCTATCGCCTTGCCCTGGAATACATTCGCATCATTCTGGATTTTTACGGAAAACACCAGGATTTCAGCCTGGACAACATCCTGGTGCTTACCTTCACCAAAAAGGCCACCGCGGAAATCCGTGAAAGGATAAACTCCCATCTGGAATTGCTTTGCAACGACAAACCCGCCACCGAAGAGATCGCCAAAGACCGGAGCGGTTTGCTGGACAGCCTTTGGCCGGAACGCGAGGGCGCAGAACTGACCGATCAGGACCTCGAATTGCTGAACCGGGCTCTGCGCGCCCTTTCCTCCGACCGCAGGCAACTGCAGGTGATGACCATAGATGCCTATATCAACAGCGTGTTCCGCAATATCGTCCGTCCCTTGCGCAGCATCGAAAATTTCGAGATCGACATCAAAGCTGTGGAAAAACGGCTGCCTTTCCTTCTCCAGCACCTGATGAAACCGGAATTCAAAGTCAGGCTGGACAGCCTGCTCAGCCGCAAGATCAGCCCTTCCCTGGACGAGTACAAGCATTTCTTTAAATCTCTTATTGAACAGCGTTGGCTGCATTTCCAGATCAAGAAGGCAGAGAACAAAACTCCTGCTGAGGGCACCCTGTGGTGGATGTTCAGGGATGGCGGTGCCGAAGAGCCTGAGCGACTCCACAAGGCCATCAGGGAAAATCTGGAACTATTGATCACCCTTATGGCGCAGAACAGGCCGGACCTGACTCCGGAAGAGTGCGTTGTGCAAAAGTTCCGTTCCTTATTTCCCCTGTTTCCAGATAGCTATGCCGGTTTACGTGAGGCGGTTGCCAGACTGTGTGAGAGGCCCGACGGCTATTTGAGGCTATTTCAGAACTGCCCCGAGGGCAAGATCGCCAGCATGAGCAAATTCATGCGCAAGGACATGACGGAGGTAAAACAGACCCTTCTGGATTTGCAGACCCAGCTTAATGAAGACCTAGCCGACTTGTTGCTCCACACCCACTTTTTGCCTGAGCAGGAAGAGATTCTTTCGGTCTGGTTGGCCATTCTGGCTGAATACGACAAATTGATCTACCGCTACAAAAACATGACCTACGACGACATTTCCTGGTTCACCCTAGAAGCCCTGTTCAGCACCGACCCGCCCCAGTTCGACATGCAGGTGGAAGCCGTGGCCACCGAGTTTTACCAGTTCCTGGCCCACCGCAGCCGCTTCATCCTGATCGACGAATTTCAGGATACTTCGCTGATCCAGTTTGCCATCCTCAAGCCGATCATCGAAGAAATCACCAGCGGCGAGGGCACCAAGGATTTCGGAGGCATGATCGTGGTGGGTGATGAAAAGCAGTCCATCTTTGGCTGGCGGGGCGGCGAACGCGAACTTTTGCTCAACCTGCGTTCCATCTTTGGCGCGCTGAGAAACCTTAACCAAGAATCCCTGGGTACATCCTACCGCAGTAGCGAGAAGATGATATCCTTTGTCAATCGGGTGTTCGAATCGTACCTAATCAGCAACCGCCTGCAAGAGTTTGGGTTACAATGGCCTTTCCAACCGCTTAAACAGGGCATGGAGAATCTCAATCCCCAAACCTGCATCGAGTTTCGCGCCGCCTGCTGTTCCAAAGGTGAGGCCAGGAAAAGCCTTGACGCCGTTTATCACGATTTTGTGTGGGATTTCATCAAACCGCATGACCCAAAAAACAGTCAGGAAAGCATGGCTGTGATCTGCCGCACCGGTAAAGAATTGGAAGCCATCCAGTCTTTGCTCGACGCCGCTGGAATCGGCAGCATCTATCAGCCTTCCAGTGCCTTGCCCAATCACGCCTGGGTTTCACCGCTCATCGCCTGGCTGCGCTGGCTGGCCTGGCGCGACTGGCTGGATTTTCTGGAGGTGCTGCGCTCGAATTACATTATGCTCGAAGCAACTGGGCTCAAGAAAATCGCGGACGAAATTGCCGCCGCCCGTGAAGCTTCTCGAGAACCTGACTTTTCTGTCTGTCCTCTCGCGCGCGAGCTTTACAAACTTAGCCAAACGCAGATTGGATCGATCTCCGAAGCCTGCCGGGCGCTCACAGACCTCTGTCTGCCGACCCGTAAAGGCGCCGCGGCTGAGGAAGACAACCCCCAAGCCTTTGAGCGCGATTATCTGAACATTCATGCCTTCCTCAACCTCGTGCGCGACTTTGAATTAGCCCCCGCGCAGAAAGATGTGAGCATCCCCGCGTTCCTGGATTATCTGGAGGACAATGAAGGCCAGGACAGCCTCAAGCAGGTCTCTGTGGAGGGCGGAGGTTCACTGCAACTGCTAACCGTCCACAAATCCAAAGGCTTGCAATTCGACCGGGTGTTTCTTTTCTACAATCTCAGTTCCCGGGGCGGAAGCGATCATGACAAGCTCAAGGCCTACACCAGTTTCGAAGGGGCGGATTTCCAGGACCTTAGGGACTTTGGGCTCACCTACCACTATGCTGATGTGATCAAGGCTTCCAGCCACAAAGCCCTGGCTGAGAACAGCGAACATCGCGAAATGCTGGAGGAAATGAACAACCTCTATGTGGCTTTCACCCGCGCCAAAACCGCACTGCATCTCTGTTTTGCCTTTCAGGGCAAGGATGGCTGGGATAAGTATGTGGAGGATAGAAAAACCGGAAAACTGAATCTTCCCGTGCTGGTGGCAGCCGCCGCGGAGGAATTCTTCAAGGATGAAACCGTGGTCCCAAAGGAAGATGGGACCTATGTTTGGCCGGCCACCCCTATTCAACCCAAAAAAGGGGAAAGCAGGGAACCAAAGGCCGAAGGAGTCACCGTGGAAGCGCTGACCCGTGTTTTGCCAATTCGGGAAACCGACCGCTTTGCCGGCTTTCAGCCCAACGAGATCGACGAGCATAAAAACTGGAAAAAGAACTGGCTGGAAGACCGCAAGAACCTTTTCGGCGACCTCGCCCACCACTATCTCAGCTTTGTGAAGCAGAACCAGCCCGCTGAGCATGAATACGCCTACAAACAGTGCCTGGCGCGCTTCGGTTCGCTACTCACCAGAGAAACCATCCAGACCCGGATAGAGATCCTACGCTCAAACCTGCCCACCAAGCAGGTGTTTCCCTCAGGTTACGACAAGGTTTTCACCGAATTCTCGCTTTGGCACAGGGGTCTTGAACTCCGGATCGACCGCCTCTTGCTGGATACGGCGAATAAACGCGCCCTGATCCTGGATTACAAGACCGGCACCGGCAGGGAGGAAAGCCAGTTGGAAAGATACAAACAAGCCTTGCTGGTGCTTCCGGTGTTCAGGTACAACGGCTATCAGGTGGAAACGGATTTTATAGACTTGAAAATCTGAGGACAAATCCCCTGCCAAGAAAACGTATCCCACAACGGTGAAAGAGGTTACGCTATGATATTGTCAAATCCTGCCATATCTGACAATTTTTCAAGGAATTGAGCAAATCATGATGGCTGCTTCCACCCATAGTGGGTAACAAAGCAGCGCGACTCTCCGATTGCAGAATGCTATTTCAGGTCCAGAATCTTGTGTAGTTGCGGTTGCAGTTTTGCCGTCACGCCATCCCGCAGCATCCATCGGGCTAGTGTTTCCGGCTTCAGAACGGAGGTGACGGGCGAAAAGTGGATGGTTCTGTCCTGCAGGGTATTAGCTGCTATGAAATCCAGGGCAAAGCGGTAATCCCAGGGGCTGGTGAGCACGAACTTCAGTTCATCTCGGGGTTTGAGCCGTTTCAGATTCCATTTCATGAAGGAATCGCCACAGCCGCTGCCGGGGCATTTGACGTCGATGATCCGGATCACCTCATCCGGCATGTCCTCCAGCCAGAGTGAGCCGTTGGTCTCCAGCAGGCAGGCATAGCCTTCTTTGCAGAGGTCCCGCAACAGGGAGTAAGTATCTTCCTGCCAAAGCGGTTCGCCTCCGGTGACTTCCACCAGCCGGGTGGGGAATTTTCGGACCTCGCAAAGTATTTCCCCAACCTCCATCTCTTTGCCCGGGCCCCAGGCGTATTGGGTGTCGCAGTATGAACAGCGCAGATTGCAACCGCTGAGGCGCACAAAAACGCAGGGACGGCCAGCGAAGCTGGATTCGCCCTGCAGGCTGTAAAAAATCTCGCAGACGGACAGGCTCACGGCTTCGAGCGCGCTGGCTAACGTCTATCCGCGCAGTTCCTTAACCTTTTTGGTGAGGGCGGGCAGCACTTCAAAGAGGTCGCCCACGATGCCCAGGTCCGCCACCTTGAAAATGGGGGCGTCGGGGTCCTTGTTGATGGCGATGATGTAGTCGGCGGAGGACATTCCGGCCAGGTGCTGAATGGCCCCGGATATTCCACAGGCGATGTAAACAGTTGGCTTCACGGTCTTTCCGGTTTGCCCCACCTGATGGGAATAGGGAATCCACTCGGCGTCAACCGCGGCGCGTGAAGCCCCCACAGCTCCACCCAGGGCGGCAGCCAGTTCTTCCAGCAGGGCAAAGTTTTTGGCGTCTTTGAGTCCGCGTCCGCCGGAGACGATGATGTTGGCTTCCGTAATGTTCACCAGCGTCGAGGCTTCCGGCTCAAAACCCAGCCAGGAGCTGTCTTCCTCGTCCAGTTCAAAGGCCACCTGTTCCTGGATAACGATTCCCGAGCGGTTGTCGTCGCGGGGGAGGGCGTTCATCACTTTGTGCCGCACAGTGGCCATTTGGGGCCGGTGATTGGAGGTGATGATGGTAGCCATGATGTTGCCTCCGAAGGCAGGCCTGGTTTGGAGCAGGTTTCCAGTTTCGGAGTCGTATTCCAGGCCGGTGCAGTCGGCGGTAAGGCCTGTATGCAGTTGGATGGCCACCCGCGGAATGAATGACCTGCCGGTAACTGTGGCGCCGGCGAGGATCACGGCGGGCTTGTGTTTGCGGGCCAGTTCAGTGAGCGCTTTGGCATAGCGGATGTCGCGGAAGTTCTTCAGTTCGGGATCGTCCACCACGATAACCTTGTCCGCTCCAAAGGCGATCAGCTCTTCGGCGAGGCCTTCAACTTCAAATCCCAGCAGCACCGCGCTGAGCTCGGCTTCCATCTGGTCAGCCAGGTCGCGGCCTTTGCCCAGCAATTCAAAAACCACGGGCGCGATGGCCCCGTCCTTTTGCTCGGCGAAAATCCAGATGCCCTGGTGTTCATGGATGTCAGCCTGGACTTCGCCTTTTTTGCGGATCACGATGGCGTTGAAAGGGCAGGTCTGGACGCAGGCGCCGCAGAGGGTGCATTTGTCTGTGTCGATGGCTGCCAGCTTGTTCTCTATCCTGATGGCGTCATAGGCGCAGGCTTTTACGCAAGCTCCACAGCCCACGCAACTTTGGTCTATTACTTCAATCATCTTCAATCTCCTAAGTGTCTATGGGTTTTGGACGCAGTATTTCTGTCAAGGCGATTTTTGCCTGCCAGATAGAAAACAAGCGTCCCTGAACCTTCCCTTCTTTACACCCTCAATGAAAACTTCAGGCTCCCTTTCAAACTGAGTAGGTAGCCCGGAGGGTGGCAGAATGATAGCGACGGAGCGTAAGCCCCTCGCACACAGGATTCCAGGTCAGGCCCGGAATGACGTGGGTTTAGGGCTGGGTGGGGGTTGTTTCTGGATTCCGGATCGAGCCCGGAATGACGCGTAAAGACATTGGCCGGAAGAGCCGAACATACGTCATCCCGGACGTCACCGAGCTCGCGGAGCTCGCGAGGTGACATTGATCCGGGATCCATGACAGGAAAAGGACTGGATTCCGGGTCAGGCCCGGAATGACGTGAGTTTGGGAGTTTCGGCACTTCAGCGAGCGCCGCTATATTTGTACAGCCGGTCGCTGTATCGCCATTTTCCTTTTCTCAAAGCTTGGATATCGAACATACGTCATCCCGGACGTCGCCGGGCCGCGAGGTGACTTTGATCCGGGATCCATAAATAGAAAGCCATTGAAATGTGGGTGCATTTTTCAATGGTCTTTAGGAGATTGCCATACCACTTGAGCAAGATGTAAAAGTCGTTGATGATCTTGAGTTCTGGCATAATTTCGACCGGCTACGCCGGTATTGCCAAAGGCCAAGAGTCAGGAATCAATCAAGTTGCAGACCTGCAGAGGCGGAAGCCGACAACGTAGGAGCCGCAGCTCGGGACGTGGTTGCTCCGACGCGCAACCTGGCAGCCGCCGGCACTATCGATCCAGCCACCGCACCGTACCATACGGTACGACCCGCTCGCAGGGCCGGTAGGATTGTTCTGCGGACTGCTGCTATAGTACCCATACCCATACCAATCCCAGCACCATTCATAGACATTACCGCTCATGTCGTAAGTGCCGATGCCGTTGGGGGCTTTAGTGCCTACAGGATGGCTGGTTTGTCCGGAATTGCTTTCATACCACGCCACGGCGTTAATATCATCCGAACCGCTGTATAGATAGTCGGGATTGTTGGTGGCACCCCGGGCGGCGTATTCCCATTCCGCTTCGGTGGGTAATCTGTAGCCGTTGGCGTTCCAGTCGCAAATCGCGGCGTCCCAGGCGTCGTTGTAGTCTGTGGGTACTGCGCCCCAGTTGGCTGGATTGGTGCTACCGTTTATAGTGTAGCAGGGAATCAGCCCCTCAGCCATGCTGCGCAGGTTGCAGTATTTGAGGATGGCGTACCAGGAAACATTATAGGCGGGATAGTTATCGCCGAGGCCTTCAGCGCTTGTCCAGCTGTAACCCGGCTGCATATACTGGGAATACTCCGCTTGAGTGACCTCGTAGTTGCCGATGTAGAAAGAGTTCAGGGTGACCGTATGGGTTGGCAGTTCATCCGAATATCCGCTGCCAGTGGTTCTACCTATGGTGAAGGTGCCGCCGGGGACATAAATCATCTGAACGGGGGGGGGTGGAGGAGCACTGATGGTATAGGTCTCGCTGGCAGTAGCGCTTGGCATCCAGCCATTCTTGAAACCCTTGGCCTTGATGGTGGTTGTAGAAGACACATTGATCGGATTGCTGTAGGTGGGAGAGCTTTGCGTTGGCTCCGCACCGTTGGTCGTGTAACGGATCACAGCACCGCTTGTCGAACAACTGATCAGCACACTTTGGGCTGATGTGTAAGAGCCTCCGGGAGGGCTGAAAGTGGGCGTGGCAACTGTTTGAATCGGCGAGATTGTATATTCCGCTGTAGCTATAGAGCTGTCAGTCCAGCCAGATTTGGTCGCTTTTGCTTTCAGAGTAGCGTTCTGGGACACAGTAATGGGGCTCGAGTAAACCGGGGAGGATGAGTTCGGATCTGCTCCGTTGGTTGTGTACCTTATGGTCGCGCCCGTGGTCGCTGTGCTTATGACAACTTCAACCGCGCTATCATAAGTGCCTCCGGGAGGACTGAAGACCGGCTTGGACACCTGCTCTAACTCCGTCGGTTTGTGGCAGCCAGACAAGAATAAAAGAAAAACAATGGCTGTCAACATGACTACAAGAAGAAAACGCGCTTTCATGTTACACTCCTTTGGTATTATCTTACTGACCAAGGCTAAAAGCCATAAATGGCAATCTCGCTGTTGAAACGGTTGTTAAAATGATATCCATTCTCTTGGTAGGATGGGTTGTATCAATGCCGTTCATCGGCAGAGGCCAAACTTCTTTATTGATACTGGGAAAGATTGGATTCCTCAGTAACTTAAAGGTATCTGAATATTCCACGCCAGTGATTCCACGCAGCCCAACTAACAGCAAAACAAAAATCCAGTCGCTAAAACTATACCTTTCATACCAAGCTCCCTTTTACTGGAGTTATCGCCAGTTTGGCAAGCCAAACCCATATCCATCAATGGCTCAGCAATATGTTCCTTTTAAGACTTGCACTAAAATTCACTTATTCGCCAATAATATAATATGTCAAGAAGATTTTTCGGTTGTGGCAAAATCCGAGCGCCATTTCCCGTCATTCCGGCACTGGGGCAGGTTTCCAGTCCCATTGGTGCTTAGCCCTCTGAGACCCCCTCCCCATACGCCTCCCGGAGGATGGCCGCATTTGTTACGGGGATTGTGCGGGAGGCGAACTCCCTGCGTGGCTTAAAGGGCTAAGGTGGCATCCGGTTTCCGCAGGGAAAATCCTTTCCGGGTTGGCGGGCAGGATTTTTATTGACTTCATGGCTTGGCGAGAAATCAATGCTCCGAATAAAGGTGAACGATGAAAAAGCTGTATGTTATAATGATTCTGGCCCTTGCCGCCGTCGGCCTCTGCGCCCAGGAAGGGCTATTTGGCCTTGCCTACGGCGACGATCTGAACTTCGCGGATTCGCTGATGGTGCAGCAGGGCTTCATCGCCCGCGAGGTGATCAGCAGTTGGGTGATTTATACCTCCGATTACAATCCCCTGATCGATTTCGTGGTGCTCTACGTTGATCCCGCCACGGAAATCCTGAGGGGATGGAGCGTTGTTTATAACGCCGAAAACACTCAGGAACAGGATGGCTACGTGCTCGACAGGTTGCATAAGATGCACGGGGAGAACGTGTTGGTGGATGAGGCCAGGGAGACGGTAAGCTGGATTTTTGACGAAAACCTGGCCGCCAGCTATTCCTATTCACCGCAGGGGAACCTTCGCGTTATGTATTACGATTTTTCCTGCCCGGAACTGTTCGCTCTGCCCGGCACCGAGAAAGAGCCAGAGCCCTCTGAACCAGCGGAACCGGATGTGGAGGAAAAAAACCAGGCCCGCTGAAGGGGCTCCAATTCATCCAGGCAGGCTTAGGGCATCCCATAGTGCTTGACAAATCCTGCCAGCTTGAAAAGCTGACTTATTCGATAAAGAATAATTAACAAAATAGATATCAATATCTTAGAGGAGTTGAATATGAAAACCGGCGGCTGCCGTTTCGGCACACACAGGGTTATCGAACCCAAGGGCGTACTGCCCCAACCTGCCAGAGTTTTGAACAATGACATGAGCGAGATCTGGGATAATGAACTGCTCATCGACGTGATCCGCCTCAATGTGGATTCCGCCTCTTTCCACCAGATCAAGAACAAACTTATCGCCCAGGGACACACAGACCTGGAAAAAGCCTTCGCGGACCACGCCATCGATTTGGTTAACCGCACGGGCAAGCACAAAAACGAGGACACCGGCTCCGGCGGAATGCTGATCGGCCGGGTGGCGCAGATCGGCCCCAAGTTTGAGATGAAAGACGAAATCGCCGTAGGCGACACCATCGCCAGCATGGTCTCGCTTTCGCTGACGCCGCTGAAAATCAACAAGGTCAAGCGGGTGCTGCTGGACAAGGACCAGGTGGAAATCGAAGGCCAGGCAATCCTCTTCAGCAGTGGCATCTATGCCAAACTGCCGGACGACATGGACGAAAACCTGGCCCTGTCGGTTCTGGACGTTGCGGGCGCTCCAGCCCAAGTGGAACGTTTGGCCAGGCCCGGCGACACGGTGGTTGTCCTGGGCGCCAACGGCAAGAGCGGAATACTCTGCAACGCCATTGCCCGCGAGCGGGTTGGCGTTTCCGGAAAAGTGATCGGCATCGTGCGCAATCCAGCCTACATCGAAACCTGCAAAAACACCGGCTGCCACGAGGTTATCCTCGCCAGCGCCACCGACGCTATCACCATCCAGAAAGAAGTGGCACGCCTCACCAATGGCCGGATGGCCGACGTGGTGATAAACGTGGTGAACATCGAAGGCACGGAACTGCCCTCCATCATGGCTTGCAGGGAACGCGGTCTGGTCTATTTCTTTTCCATGGCCACATCTTTCACCAAAGCCGCCCTCGGCGCTGAAGGCATCGGCGCTGACGTGGATATGATTCTCGGCAATGGTTACGCGCGCCACCATGCCGCCATCTCCCTCGATCTGCTGCGCCGGAACCCTGTGCTGATGAAGCTTTTCCAGGAAAGATACACCGACAAGTGAGGTGCTGAATGGCAGAACTGACAGACATCCGCAGCATTGCCACCGAACAGGAATGGAACGACTGGCGCTGGCAAATCCGCAACCGCATCACCGATTTTGAGACCCTTAAAAAATACATAGAGCTTCAGCCGGAGGAAGAGGCCGTCGCCAGCTCCGATAGTTTTTCTTTCCGCATGGCGATCACGCCTTATTACCTTAGCCTGATCGATCACAAAAACCCCAACGATCCTGTGCGCCTGCAAGCCATACCCCGCATCGCGGAAAGCGTTACCGGTCCTTCCGATATGGCCGATCCCCTGAACGAGGATGCCGACGCGCCTGTGCCAGGCATGACCCACCGCTATCCGGACCGCGTTCTGCTGCTGCTCACGGACCAGTGCTCAATGTACTGCCGCCACTGCACCAGACGCCGCAAAGCCGGGGAGTATGACGCCCCCATGCCGAAGGAAAATGTGGACAAAGCCATCAAGTACATTGAAGAGCACAAGGAAGTTCGCGACGTTATCCTCTCCGGAGGCGATCCCCTCACCATGAGCGACGCCCGTATCGATGAGGTTTTGGCCCGTCTGGACAAAATCGACCACGTTGATATCGTCCGCATCGGCACCAGAACCCCTGTGGTGATGCCGCAGAGGATCACCGACGAACTGATAACCGTGCTGAAAAAGTACAAGTTCGTCTGGCTGAACACCCATTTCAACCATCCCCATGAGGTAACCCCGGATTCCGCTGCCGCCCTAGCCAAACTGGCGGAAGCGGGTGTGTTGCTTGGCAACCAATCCGTGTTGCTGAAAGGCGTGAACGACCACGTGGATGTGATGAAATCCCTGGTGCACGCCCTGGTGCGCAACCGCGTGAGGCCTTATTACATCTATCAGTGCGACCTTTCTGAAGGCATTTCCCATTTCCGCACCCCGATTTCCAAAGGCATCGAAATCATTGAATCCCTGCGCGGGCACACCTCCGGACTTTGCATTCCCACTTTCGTTGTGGATGCCCCCGGCGGCGGCGGAAAGATCCCCGTGATGCCCAATTATATTATCTCCCAGATGCCAGGACGCGTTGTGCTGCGCAACTATGAAGGCTTCATCTCCGCCTACACGGAACCGGAATTCGCGCCCCAGGACGAAAGCAAATACCAGTCCCGCTGCGCGCCTGAACGCCAGTCCATAGAGGGCGTGATGACCCTGCTGCGGGGCAAAAAGGTGTCCATAGGGCCGGCAGACACCCGCCGCAACCAACGCCGCACCAAATAACCGGCGCCAAAAGATGAAACACGGAGCACGGCCCGGACCCTTTGACTGGATCCAGGCCGCGGAACCGCGCGCTGTGGCCATCGTCGGCATTTGCAAAAACGCCGGGAAGACCACCCTGCTCAATCACCTTCTATCCCTGCGCAAAAAAGGAGTATGGGGTGTTTTCAGCACCGGGATCGACGGAGAGGAACGCGACAGCGTTTTCCGGGTGCCCAAACCTGCGGTCAAACTGGAACCGGACACCATATTCTGTTGTGACACTGCCAATCTGGACGCTTTGGGCAGCGGGGTCAAAGTGCTGGAAAAGGTCCGGGGCAGTTCTGCGGCCCGTCCTTTGTGGCTGGCGCGCAGCCTGGCGCCCCTGCAAACTGAGATCACCGGCCCCGGTTCAGTATCCGAGCAAATCTCTGTGCTGCAGGCTATGAGGGAACAGGGAGCGGAAAAAGTGCTGATCGACGGTTCGCTGGACCGCAAATCGATAGCCCTGTCTGAAGCTGTCGATGCCGTCGCCGTGGTGATCGGCGCCAGCTTTGGCAGCGTGTCTTCCGTCATCACTGAAATCAGGCGTCTGGAATTTCTCAATTCTCTTCCTGAGGCGAAGCTCGGACAACAGGAATTTGCAAAGTTGCTCGGTTCGGAGCAAATCCTTCTGAAAAAAGACGGATGCTGGACTGGAAGCGACCTGCATTCCCTGCTGGGAAATGAGAAGGAACTGAAAAAGCTGTTGGAACAGGGTCATGAAGCCATTTACATCCCCGGGGCGTTGACTGATGCAGTATTCCCGGCTTTGCGGGAACCTTTGGCAGCGCTGAAGGCAAACATCATTTTCCGCCATCCGGAGTGCCTAAAACTGGGGCTGACACGCTTGGAACGCTTGGTTGAGGAGCTTCAACCGCGAGTGCTGATTCCCTTCCGAATCCGGTCCTGGACAGTGAACACGGCTTCCGTTGGCAATGTGGCTGTCGATGCAGCGGACTTTCGTGCCCGGCTGCGAGAGGCTTTTCCGCAGCTTGACCTGCCTGATATAAGGGAGCTAACGTCATGAGCGACAGAGACAAGATCACCAACCGCACTGTCAATTTTGGCCTGTTCACAAACGTGGTCCTGGCTGTGCTGAAATCCCTGATCGGTATTATTGGCCATTCGCAGGCCCTCTTGGCGGATGGCATAAACTCCACATCAGATGTGGTTTACTACGTGGCGGTGAAGATTTTCATGCGTCAGGCCAACAAACCTGCCGATCCTGAACATCCCTACGGGCACCGCCAGTTGGAAAGCATTTCAGCCATCGTGGTGGGCGCGTTCATCATCACCACCGGCATTGCCATCTTCTTTGAATCCATCAACAAGGTTTACGACCTGGCTACCACCGTTTCCAGAGCGCCAAGCTCGCTGTGGGTGCTGGTGATAGCCGCTGCCACCCTGCTGACCAAGATCTATCTGCTCGCCTTCACCCGCGTAAACCACAGCAAGACAGGCAACCCCACCCTCAAAGCCCTGGCCAACGACCATCTGAACGACATCATGGCTTCCGGGGCCGTGATCGTTGGCGTGGTCGCCGCCCGTCTGGGACTGCCCTGGATGGACCCGGCAGCCGGTGCCATCGTCGCGCTGTTCATCTTCAAAACCGGGGTGAGCATCCTCATGGAATCGTCGGCTGAACTGATGGACGCCGTTCCGGACAAGGATTTCGGCGATACCGTCAGAAAGATAGCGCTTTCCGTGGAGGGCGTGCGCTGCATCGAAGATATGGGCGTGCACCGTTTTGGCCCCTTTTTCACCATCGAAATGACCATCTGTGTGGATGGCTCCATCACCGTGGAAGAAGGCAATGCCATTGCCCACCGGGTGGAGGAAAAACTGCTGGAGAGCTATGAAGGCGGCCTGCGCCGGGTGATGATCCATTTCCATCCGGAAACGCAACACTCTCACTTTGAGTGACATACCTCTCTTTCCCATGTCCGCGAGCTTTTCCCGCTGACCCGTCCTAAGAATCCACCCGCATAAAGGAACTCTCTTTCAAGCCAGGCGGATAAAGACCAACAGACAGCTTTTTGTTTGAGCATCCGCACCGACTTGTTTGATAAGAGAGTCGTATCTGTTTACCCACCGCAATAGCCTGCCAGTTCGGTCCTGAACGCTTGAGTCCACCCCTCTCTCACGCCCCGCGCATGATTCTCGCATCAAATGCGGGTATCGTGCGGGAGGCGTGTCTGGAACACAAGCAAGGGCCTTAACGGCCAGACGGCATCGCTTCTCCCAAGTCACTTACCCCCCCGCTATTGTATTCAGTCCCTAGGCGTTACCCATCCGATTTGAAAGAGGGACAAACTCATCTTGCCGTCGCTCATGTTGACGCTTCCATAAATCCGATCCATGAAAAAGGGACCAAGAGCCATTTCTGGCCGTTGGTCCCTATAATGTCTTCAGCCGACCGCCCCAATTGGCTGGGGCGAAGCGTTCGAGCTCTAGAGCTGGATCACCCTGCCGGGGGTATTGAGGTCATAAAAGTCACGCCGGTTGTCGATTAAGTTTACTTTCTGGCGTTCATCGCGGTACCATTCGTTCAGGTGTTCCTGCCGGGCTTTGTCTTTGGCTTCTGAAAGCAGCTTCTTTTTGTCCTTTTCCCATTCGGCCGGATCTGGTACCTGATGGCGGTCAACCTTCACCAAAAACCAGCGCATCGCCTCACTGATCAAGGGCGCGAAAGTGCCTTCCGGAGTGCTGAACAGGGCATCTTCAATGGCCTGGACTTTGCCGATGGAGCTGATGTTGTCGCCTTTTTTGTGGCCGCTGATCTCCACCACCAGGATGCTGTCGCGTTCCGCTTCGCTCAGGTAATGCTCAGGTTTTATGTTTCTGACAAACTCCTGCACTCTGGCGTTCATGGTGTATCCGCGCTTGGAGCTGGTGGCATTGCTCATCACCCGGCCGCGCTCGTCTTCGAAAGTGGGATACCAGACCTGATAAACGCCTGAAACCTCGCAGACAAAAATGTCCCCGGAGGGTGAAGTGAACATGTCGGCCAAAGCGCCTTCGGGATTGTCGAAGGCGAAACTCACCAGGCCAGCATCCCTGCCGATGCCGGGGATGAAGGCGTCCTTGGCTTGGAAAACCGAGCTTTCCTCCACCTTCAGGTTCATCTCAGCCGCCGCGGCTATCAGGCCATTTTGTTTGGCCAGCTCGAAAACTTGCGCGCTCTGAGCTTTCATGGCCTGTTGGGTGGCCATACTGGGTTCCATCTTAATCAGGATATGCCGGGCCATAACCTCTTCGTTGTCTTCGGTGCCGCGCCGGTCCTGGGTTTGGATGATGTGCCAGCCAAACTGGGAAAGCACCGGTTCGGATATCTCGCCCACCGGAGTGCTGAAGGCTGTGTCTTCAAACACTTTAACCATCCTGTTCCGTCCGAACCAGCCGAGGTCTCCACCTTTCGAGCCGGAACCGAGGTCATCGGAAAATTCCCTGGCCAATTCAGCAAAATCAGCCCCAGATTGAAGTTCACGGTAGATTCGCAGCGCCTCTTCGTGAACAGCCAGAGAATCTGCCACGGTAGGGGCTTTGGCAAACTTCACAAAGCGGTAGCGGCGGCAGTCGTCCTTGCGGAATTCTTCTTTGCGTGCCTCAAAGTAATCGCGGGCTTCGTCTTCGCTTGCCACAACGCTGGGTTGGCGGTTGGCATCGAAAAAGATGATCTTCGCGTCCACCACCTCGGTGTCCCGTTCCCACTGGGCCCTAACGCTGTCTTCCACCACCACGGCCTCGGAGCGGATCGTCTCCAGCAGCTTGCTGTATTGGTATAGGTTTTTCACCTCATCCAGCACGGCATTGCGAAACTCCTTGGCTTCCGTGAGAGCCTTTTCATATTTCTTTTTGTCGAACTTTCCATTGGTCTTAAGGTCCGGGATCTGTTTCACCGCGGCAGGCGGATTCTTCTTCGCCTCGCGCAGAAGTTCCTGCTGGGTGATCTTGATTTTACCGGCTTTGATGGCTTTGTCGTAGATATAGCGACCCACCAGTTCTTCCCAGCAGCGGTTGTTCAGGTCGGCTTTCTCTTCTTTTGTGAGAGCGCTGCCTTTCTGGTTCTGGTGGTACTTGTAATAGTTGTCCAGAATCTTGTTGTATTCCGAGTAAGTATAAGTTTTGTTGTCGATTTTGCCGACAACAGCCTTGGGATCTGGGTCCTTGGCGCTCAGGAAAGCGGCCGTGAGCGCAAGCACCAGCAAAATCAGTCGTTTCATCTGATCTCCTGAAATATCTATTGCCTTGTATATACCATTATTAGTGTCTGTTCCCTGTAAATTTGGCTCTCCGGATTACGTCAACCGAAAAATCCATTTCTGCCGCTGGCCTTTATGCGCTTCGCGAGCAAAAGATAACGCAGGAATCCCTTTGGAATGGGGTATAAAAAGCAGTTGACAAATATCCTTGTCGGCTTTGTCTGACGCTATCAGATTAGGAGATCGAGCCTGTAACTAATTCCGAGTATGAGAGGTTAAATTGAATCGACAGACCGGCAGCAAGATCATCGCGACCCTGTTGCTTTTGTTATTGTTTTCGGCATTGGCGTGGGGCAAGTCAGCCCAGTCTGCTGGAAAGTCGGAAACAGCCGTTGCGGCCCAGACGCAGAGTGGCAATGTTACCAAAGATGGTGCCCTCAAGGTGCTTCCTGCCGATACGGACAGCCTCCAAGCCTGGGAAAACCGGCAACCAAGGAACATTACCGAAGGCTACTACATCATCATCAATAAAACCAAACACAAACTTCATCTGTATAAAGACGGCGCGCTGCTGAAGACCTATCCCGTAGCTACTGGCAGGAATAAGAAGGACAAATCCAGTGTTGGCGACCTTGCCACCCCTGAAGGCCATTTCAATGTTGCTTCCATCAACGCTTCCATCAAAAGTCGTTATATCTGTCCGAAAACCGGAAAGCAAAGCAAGCCTGGGGTTTACGGACCCTGGTTCTTTGTCTTGAACACCCAATCCGGCGCCTTCTCCGGCAAAAGCTGGACCGGGATCGGCATTCACGGCACCAGCAGCCCCTCCTCCATCGGCAAATCCGTATCCCACGGCTGCATCCGCCTATATAGCAAAGACATAACCGAGATCAGAGAAGAGGTCGCCTGGCTGGACGATACTTCTCAGATCCGGGTGGACATCCTGAAATGAAAAAAACTGTTTCTGGCTTAATCGTAATCCTGTTGCTGCTGGCAATCCTGATCACGGGCGCCTGTGGCGATAGGAAGGATACGCAAGGGCAAACCCGGATTGTAGCCCTCTCTCCGGAAGTGGCGGAAATCATAGCCTCGCTTGGAGGGACATCTCTTTTGGTTGGCGTAACCCAGGAATGCAAATATCCGCCCGAACTTGCCAGGATAAAGAAAGTGGGCAATTTCGGGGCCGTGAGCAGGGAAGCCGTCCTAGCCCTGAAACCGGACTTGGTGTTCACCTCCGCTCTGGAGCAGGATGCCCTCACCACCGACCTTGCCAAAATGGGACTCACCGTGAAGCAGATCTATCCCAAAAAGCTTGACGACCTGCCCCTCGTGGTTCTGCAAATCGGAGAGCTTATCGGCAAAACGGAGGAGGCGAAAATTCTGGCCGACAGCCTCAGCAGCGGCATAGCGGCTATGCGGGACCAGACAGCCGGCAAAACCCGCCCCAAAGTATATCTGGAGATTTACCGCGATCCCCTGATGAGCGTATCCGACGACTCCTTCGTGGGCGAAATAATAGAAGCCGCCGGGGGCGACAACATTTTCAGCACCCTCGAGCGGGATTACGCCCGCGTTAGCCCCGAAGCCGTGGTCAAAGCACAGCCAGACATCATTATCTGCTATTCCCGCGACAGCCTGGAATCCATCCTGGCCCGCAAAGGCTGGCAGGATATTCCCGCCGTCCGTAGCCGGAGGGTGTATTTCGAAACCGATATCGATCCCGACCTCATCCAACAAGCCACCCCGCGCACCCTGGAAGGGATGCGACGCTTATACAAGCTGTTTTTCCCATCAGAAGAGTAGATGAAGCGAAACCGGATCTTTACGCTACTGCTGGTGCTAGCCGGCGGATTGGTGGTGGCCTTCTATCTCTTTGGCGGCGGAGTGGATGCCAATATCGTAACGGAACTGCGCCTGCCGCGGCTGATCCTGACAGTCTTTACCGGCATGACCCTGGCCGGGATCGGTTCCGTATATCAACTGATGCTGGCCAATCCTCTGGCTGAGCCTTACATTCTGGGCATCTCCTCCGGCTCGGCTTTCGGCTCCATCCTTTTCGGAGTGCTGGGGCTCACCCTACTGATGCCTTTGGGCGGTTTTATCGGCGCGGTGGCAACCCTGCTGCTGGTCTGGCGGCTGGCCCAGAAAAAAGGCAGTTTCGACCGCAGCCGGCTGCTGATCGCGGGGGTGATCGCCGGAATGTTTTTCGCGGCGGGGATTTCACTGGTGATGTATCTTTTCCAAAAAGACACCATGATCATCCTGGGCACCCTGATGGGCAATCTGGGTCACGTTTTCACCCGGGGCGAATGGTCTTTTTTCCTCGTGCTGATGGGTGTTTCGCTGCTGATCCTGGCCTGGCTCTGGTTTCGTGCTCCGGCTCTGGATATAATGAGCGGAGGCGATATTTACGCCGGCAGTGTGGGCATCAACGTTTCCCGCGTGCGCAAGGAGATTTTTGTCCTCACCTCGCTGCTAATCGGCATCACGGTTTCCTATGCCGGCATCATCGGTTTCGTGGGCCTCATCATTCCCCACGTAGTGCGCTTTTTCGTGCCATCCGGGCAAAAAAGGGTCTATCTCTGGTCACTCGCCGCTGGGGGCATATTTCTGCTGCTGGGAGACCTGGTCGCCAAAAACATCGCCGCCATAGAACTACCCGTGGGCGTGGTCACAGCGGCGGTCGGCTGCCCCTTTTTCGTCTGGCTGATGCTGCGGAAATAGCGCAACCTGACAGACTCCAATTACCATCCATCCAGTTCAATCAGCCATTTGGCTTTCTTTCAAATCTAGTAGCTGAAACTCAGTGTCTTACAACCCAGTAGGCGACAGAGATCAATCTCCTCGGAAGAGTGAAGCGATGCCTGCTGGCCGTTAAGGCCTTGTCCTGTGCATCAGGTGCGCCTCCCGTATAATACCCGCATTTGATGCGAGTATTTTACAAGAGGCGTGAGAGAGGGACGGGCTCAAGCGCTCAGGACCTGACTGACAGGACCTTATATTGGGTTAACATTTCTAACTCTCTTTTATACCGATTGGCTGCGGTTACTCAAAAAGAAAGCGGGCCAGAGGGCGTTTACCATCCGATTTTATAGAGAGCCAAATGGAAAGATAGAACAAGTGATGGAGGAGAAATGAGGCCCAACTCCTTTTTGGGGCAAGGACATGCCAGAATCAGCTTGACAGCTTGGGCCCGTCCGCTGGTGTGAACGTTTCAATAAACGAACCCGAGGTATCCCATGCCAAAACCCCGAATAGGCCTGAGCATGAACTACATGAGGCTGGGCAGCCATCACCAGTTCCATGTGCGGGACAAATACATAGACGCGGTTTTTGCCGCGGGCGCGCTACCCTGTCCCCTGCCCTGCACGGACGACAAAGCCGCGCTGCGCCAGTATCTGGAGCCTTTGGGCGCGGTTATCGTGATAGGCGGTCTGGATTACCCGCCGGAACTTTACGGCGAGGCGCTCCACCCCAAAACGGAGCT